>Ga0193738_1000160_pt1 | contig 46047 bp, 51 predicted proteins | sample L2a1metaG_FD_144927 | JGI IMG/M metagenome (GOLD analysis project Ga0193738, IMG submission 144927) | Soil microbial communities from a riparian zone of the East river system, Colorado, United States - L2a1 | ecosystem: Environmental > Terrestrial > Soil > Riparian zone | place: USA: East River... | reverse complement strand
CTATCTCGGTGCGACCAAGGTTTGGCCGCCGGAAGAGTGGGGGCCTGAAGAAAGCATTTACGCCCCCGGTGCGGTGGCCGAGTTCGAACCCAACGATCCCGGCACCTTCATGAGCGGAAACCGCATCCGCATCCTCGCCGATGGCCGGATCACGGCACTGCGCTACTGGCGCGGTGCCACCTCTCTGGCATCCCGCTATGTCGCCCTGTGGGGCGACGACGGCTCGGTGTTGGCCGATGGTACGTCGTCTGGAGACATACCCGGCTGGAACCTGCTGCCCATCGGTCCGGTCACTGTCGTCGCCGGTCAGGTCGTGCGGGCCGCTATCGGCTACAAGGGGAACGCCATCGACGGCACCTACCCCTACACCGGCATCCTGCCGCCCGGCTCGGCCCATCTGCGCTATGAGAGCGGAGCCTATACGACGCCGCAGCTTAGTGGTGCCGAGACGGTGTTCCCGGCCAACACGATCAAGCCGAACAACTACTACGCCGACATCGTCTACCAGCCCGCGCCGTCGTCATCGCCGATGCCGTGGCTGCCGACCAACCTCGCCGGTCTTTCCATCTGGCTCGATGCCTCGCAGCTTGGCCTTGCCGATGGCGCGACGATAGGGACATGGCCGAACCTCGGCTCGGCGACACAGCCTGTCCTCAGCCCAACCCCGGTGCCGACCATGCACCGCAATGCCAAGAATGGCCTGCCGTGCGCGGTGTTCAGGAAAAGCGAAGGGCGTCTCCGCATCACGGGCACCGGCGTCGCGAAGGACTGGACGCTGGTCTATGTCGCCCACATGTGGGGGCCGAACATGACCGGGCGCATCGCCTGCGCCAACTACCCGGAGGGCGGCAACCTGCTGATCGGCTGGTGGAACGGCTTCATGGATGTCGCCTATACGACCGGCGGCGGCGGCTTCTACCTGCCCGACACGCGCATCACGGTGAACACCGACTGGCGGCTCTACAGCGGCGACAGCGCGACCCCTGAAATCACACCCCGGATGTTCTCCAATGGCGTCCTGCTCGGCACCCACCCGACGCCCCCGGCGGCGGACGGCTGGGGCGGCAGCTTCTGCCTTTCGGGTTATGACCTCACTCTGGATAACGAAAGCTGCGACTGCGAAGTCGCCGAGGTTTTGCTGTATAACCGCAAACTCTCCGACGCCGAGCGCATACAGGCCGAAGCATATCTGCGCACCAAATGGGGGCCGTTCTGATGAGTACCACCCAAGCCTTCAGGAATGCCTTGCATGTGCCGTTCACCGACCCCAATGTCGGCGAAGTGGTGACGACCCTGTCCGCCGGAGACACATACGTCACCGACTGGGCACCCGGCGCTGCCGGAGCCGGGTTTCCGAACCCCTCGAAACAGAACCAGATGCTGGTGTCGGGGGCGTTTCCGAATTACCTCTGGGAACTGATCGACACCATCGATGCCGGGACTTTCTAGGGCGTAGATACGCGATTTCAGGAGGCAAGATTGCCGCAGAAAATCCAGGTACTCAGGACCACCGTCAAGAATACAAGACCGACTGCCGGAACCAGGTCCGTCGGCGAAATCTATGTCTCCTTCCCGGATCTTCAGTTCGGCGCGATTGATGTCTCCCTCGCCCCCAAAGACCTGATCGGGGTCAGATTCTTCTCGCCATTCACCAATTACGGCATCGGCGACTACGTCGTTCAGGCCGGAGACCTCTACCGGGCCAAGAACGCCATTGTCTCCGCCGCCTTCAACGTCGCCGACTGGGACAAGGTCGCCAACACCGCCGATCTTTCGGGAAAACAGGATTTCATCCCTCTCGGGACGACACTTCAGTATTACCGGGGAGACAAGACCTGGGCCGCACTCGACAAGGCGGCAGTCGGCCTGGGCAATGTCGACAACACGTCCGACGCCAATAAACCTGTCTCCACGGCGCAGTTGACGGCTCTCAATGCCAAGGAAGACAAGGCCAACAAGGCCGTCGCCAACGGTTACGCGTCTCTCGACGCCACGGCAAAAGTCCCGGCAGCCCAGCTTCCCAGTTACGTCGACGACGTGCTGGAGTTCGCCAACCTGGCGGCGTTTCCGGCAACCGGCGTGGCCGGTGTCATGTACCTGGCGCTGGATACCGGCAAAATCTACCGCTGGACCGGCACCGTCTATGTCGAGATTTCACCGTCTCCCGGTTCGACCGACGCGGTTCCCGAAGGCAGCGTCAATCTCTACCACACCACGGCGCGGGCCGCTGCGGCAGCGCCTGTCCAGAGTGTCTCCGGCAAGACCGGCGTCGTCGTCCTGACCAAGACAGACGTGGGACTGAACAACGTCGACAATACCTCCGACCTCGGCAAGCCGATCAGCACCGCCACCCAGGCTGCCCTGAACCTCAAGGAAAACCTGATCGCGGCGGGCACCGTCTCGCAATACTGGAAGGGAGACAAGTCGTGGGCCTTGCTCGACAAGGCCGCTGTCGGTCTCGGCAACGTCGACAACACCTCCGACGGCAACAAGCCTGTCTCCAGCGCCCAACAGGCCGCGTTGAACCTCAAGGCCAACACCGCGTCTCCGACGTTTACCGGCAAAGCCACCACGCAGGCCCCGTCCGCGCCGGGGGCCGGGTTCTCGCTGCCGCACGGAACGCCGCCGACGACACCCGTCAACGGAGACATGTGGACGACGACAGCCGGGCTGTTCGCCTGCATCAACGGCATCACGCTGGGTTTCGGATCCGGCATCTCCGACGCGCCGAGCGACGGCAAGCCCTATGTCAGGTACAATGCGGGCTGGGTCGAATCCTCGATTGATGTCGGCACTTTCTAGATAGGAAGGAAGACGGGCACATGCCCCAGAGAGTCCAGACCCTACGATCATCGACCAAGAAGCAGCGACCCGCTCCGGGTACGCGCGAAGTCGGTGAACTGTATGTCAATTTCCCCGATTTGCAGCTTGGTGTCGTCGACGCCGCCAAAAACCCCACGGATTTGCTGGCTGTCAGGTTCTTTTCGACCACCACCGACTACATCTATGGTGACTTCGTCGTCTATGCCGGAGCCGGTTACAAGTCCAAGGGGTCCATTCCGGCGGGGCCGTTCGTCGCCTCCCAGTGGGACACGCTCAGCACCGCATCCACGGCGGAGCCACCAATCGCCACCGGCACCGTCTCGCAATACTGGCGCGGCGACAAATCCTGGCAGACGCTGAACAGCGCGGCAGTGGGTTTAAGCAACGTCAACAACACGTCTGACGCTTCGAAGCCTGTCTCCACCGCCCAGCAGGCGGCTCTCGACCTGAAGGCCAACCTGGCCGGGCCGACGACCTTCACCGGGGTGATTTCCGGCCCGACGCCCGCCGCCGGGACCAACTCGACGCAGTTCGCCACCACGGCCTATGTCATCGGCTCGTTCGCGCCAATCGCCTCGCCGACGTTCTCGGGAGACCCGAAAGCCCCGACGCAGACCGCCGGGAACTCCACCACCAGCATCGCCACCACGGCGTTCGTCACCAGCGCGGTTGGCACCAAGCTGGGAGACGCTGTCTCCGACGGCCAGGCGTATGGCCGCAAGGACGCCGCCTGGGTCGATGTTACCGAGGAAGCGCCATCCGACGGTGTCTCCTATGGCCGCAAGAACGGCGCGTGGGTGGCTTCTGTCGGCGGCGCTGTCATCTCCGACACGCCACCCGGCGCGCCCCTGGTTGCTGGTCAACTCTGGTGGGAGAGCGACACCGGCAATCTGTACGTCTGGTACAGCGACGGCGACAGTTCGCAGTGGGTGCAGGTCAACGGCCTGCCCGCGCTGGCCGGGTCGGTACGCACGACCACCGCGCTGGTCAGCGGTGATTACGTCAAGCCCGCCGGTCTGAAGTCGGTCAAGGTCAAGATCGTCGGCGGTGGTGGCGGTGGTGGCGGTGCTTTGATTACCGCAGCCGCCCAGTCGTCGGCGGGCAGCGGCGGCGGTGGTGGTGCCTACTGCGAGAAGATTTATCAGGCGTCGGAGCTTGCCGCGTCGGAGCCTTATGTCGTCGGGCTGGGCACGTCGACAACCGGGCAGGCGTCGACCTTCAAGGGCATGACCGCCAATGGCGGCGGCGCGCCGACTGTTGGCACAGCGTCTGGTATAACATCTTCGAGTCCCAGCGCCAGTGGTGGCACCGCAAGCGGCGGCGACATAAACGTCCATGGCGGCTCCTCGTTTGCTGGCATTACCAACTTTCCGAGTGGCAACCTCGCGTGTCCGGGGCCGGGCGGCACGTCGTTTCTGGCTCAGACCAGTCAAGGCATGTTGCGGCTTGTTGGCTCGTCCTCGGTAGCGGGAACCGGACGCTTCCCCGGCGGCGGCGGCAACGGTGCTGGCAACGGACCAAGTCAAGGCTCCACAGGCAGTTCTTCCGGTGGCAACGGCTGCATCATCTTTGAAGAGTATTTCTGATGGGCTTCAACTTTCCCAACACCCCAACTCCCGGCGACATCTTCCTCGCCCCCGGCGGGCCGCGATATGTCTTCTCGGAAGGCGTCTGGCGCGTCGTCTCGGACGCCCAGTCGATCCTCACCGCCGACACTTACAACCGGATCGTCAACGGCGCTATGCAGCACTCGCAGCAGAACGCCGGGCTATCCAGTCAGGCGAACGGCCATTATGGGGCCGACCAGTGGCTAACGAACTTCGCAGGAGCGGGAGTACTGGAGACTGACCGCAAGCCGATCTACCCGCCATTTGGCGTCAGGCAGATGCGCTACCGGGTTGCCGTTACGACTGGCGATGCGTCACTGACCGGAGCAGACAACGCTTTCATCTCGCAGGCCGTAGAGGGCCTGCGTGTTAGTGATTTTGGCTGGGGTTATGCAGGGGCGCGGCAGGTCGTGCTGCGTTTCGGCTGGAAATCCCTGGCGGGGACATACAGTTTTGTTTTCCGCAACGCTGCCGGGGACCGCAGCTATGTCGGCAACTTCACCATCAGCGCGGCGCAGGCGGACACCGATACGGTGCAGACCTTCGTCATTCCCGGCGACACCACGGGTGTGTGGCCCATCGATAATACCGTGGGTTTTTATCTGCGCTTCGTCATCGCCACCGGGCCTACTTATATTGGCGTGGCTGGATGGCAGGCTGGCAATATTCTAGGCACGTCCGCCAACACCAACGGCCTCGTGGTCAACAACAATTACGAACTGTACGATGTCGGCCTCTACCTCGACCCGCTGGCGACTGGCGTAGCCCCGCGCTGGGAGCCGCCCGACTACGCCGAGGAACTCAGGGCCTGCCAGCGGTACTACCACAAGATCGGCCCAACTGTTTCGGGCGTTCCATACGGCGCGGCCCACACCCCAACGGCAGTATTGGGGCGGGCGCATATCCCGTATGGCGTTGCGATGCGGACCACGCCGTCAGTTACCGTATCCGCCGCCGCTGACTTTTCGATTTCCTGCCAGAACACGATAACAGCATCGGCTTTGTCAGGTGCGCCTGCCGGGCCAGAAATGGTGACATTGGAGTTCACCATAGCGGGCGCGACGGTAGGGCAAGGTGGCTACTGTCGAGCGGCTACCGCCAATGCCGCAGTCTATCTCAACGCGAGGATGTGATGCCCTACGTCTCCTGCATGTACGCCCCCGAGAACCTCGACGACCCCGCCGAGATCAAGGAAGACGGCCACAAGTCGATCATCTGCCTCGACGAGCAGGGCCGGGAGTGGTTTCTCACGGAAGACTCCCAAGTTGGAGACTGGCTGGAGTATGTCTCCGCCGGAGGCACCGTGTCTCCCTACAGCGAAGAAGACACGGTAACGGCGACACCCGTGGCGAAAGAAGTTCCACGGGCAAAGCACCGGAACATCAAGTCATGAGATTCGACCGCGACATCTACTTCGGCGAAGTGCGCGAGAACCTGTTTTCCGGCGCTCTCGAACAGATACATGTCGACGGTCAGAATGTGATTTTAGCCGTCTGGGAGTATGGCGCGGGCGGAACGCCCATGACGGATGAAAGGTGGCTGGCGTACATGCTGGCCACGACTTACCATGAGACGGCCACCCGGATGTGGCCGATCACCGAGTACGGCAGCGACAGTTACCTGCAATCCAAGCCCTACTGGCCGTACATAGGCAGGGGCTTCGTGATGCTCACATGGGAGGATAATTATCGAAAAGCCTCGGCGGCGCTTGGACTTATTGACGATCGTGACCTGGTTGATAATCCCGGCCTTGCTCTGGATTCTCTTATTGCTACTCGATGTCTGTTTAGAGGTATGGCGGAAGGTTGGTATACAGGTCGAAAACTTGGCGAGTATTTCAACGACGATACCGACGACCCCATCAACGCGAGACAGATCATCAACGGAAATGACGACGACGAACTGATCGCCGGGTATCACGGCATTTTTCTGGACGCCCTGAACGCGGCCATGCTGCCCGACGTGGCCGTGGTATGAACAAGCCGCAGGCAGAGTGGCTGGCGGTGATCGGCATGTTCTTCGCGATCATGGTCGGCATCGTGGTGGTCCTCGTATGGTGGGTCGGATGATGGCAATGCCCGACCAACCCCATTTGCCCTACACCACCGTGCAACTGGCTGGTCACAGCGTCAGCGCGATTACCGAGCGGCTCACGCCTGCTGGTCTGGGTGTGCTGATCCTTATCTGTGCCGGGCTTGCAGCCTCGACGTACTTTCTCAACATCCTGATTACGGGGCAGCAGGCGCATCTTGCCAATTTGCTGGAGGTGCAGGAGCGGCAGATGACGCAGATTCTGGACACTCACAACCGGGAGTTCGACGAACTTATGCGGATGGTGAGCGTACTCACCAAGGAAAAGCCGATCCCATTGCCGCCGCCACCGGACCCGCCTGCGTCGATCATCGACGAGCAGCCCGCGCCCGCTCGAAGGAGCAAGTCATGACCCCGACCACCATCCTGATTATCCTGCTGGTCATCCTGCTGATCGGCGGACTGCCGAACTGGGGGTATTCGGCAAACTGGGGTTACGGGCCGAGCGGCCTGATCGGCGTCCTGCTGGTCATCCTGATCGTTCTGGTGCTGACGGGCAGACTGTGATGATTACCTATCGTGAAGTCAAAAGCAGCCCGAGCGGCTGGCCAGAGGAGACTACCGACATGAGCTTTGAATCCGAACTGACGGAATTGATCTACAGCTATCGCAACGTCGCCAACAAGCACGGTGTCTCCCGTGCCCTCACCGGGGCCGCTGATATCGTCGAGAAAGACGAGGGCTGGATCTACGACGAGACAAACCTGCAACCGGAGCCGCCGACCCTGGAGGATTTGGAGCCGGACACGGCGGTGCTGGGCGATCCCGACTTCACGCTCTCCTGCATCGGGACGGGTTTCGACGCAACGAGCGTCATCAATTTTGCCGGACAGGACGAGCCAACGACGCTTGTCTCCGACACCGAAGTCACCACCATTGTGAAACCCTCGCTGCCTTGGGGCGCTGTCGGCGTTCCAGTGTTCATAAAGGGCGGTGGTGCCGAGACTGATCCTATCGACTTCACCTTTACCGACCCGGTACAGGAAAACCCCTCCAGGAGGAAATAATGGCCAAAGACTTCAACGTCTCCCTGAAAGACCTCGTCGACAGCTACCGGCAGAACGAGGAGCCGGGCTTCCGTTATTCGGTTGTCAGCGAACTACGGACGCTCGCCGACTTCATCAACAAGGGCGACCCGTGGCCTGCTGAAATCAAGGCGTCGGAAGAAGCCATCAAGCAGGGCAAGGGCAGCATTTCGGAACCCACCGAAGCCGAGATGAAGCGCGCCGCCGCCGACGAGGAGGCCGCGTCTCTGGCGCGTCTCCGTGGCATCGAAGACGACTACACCTCGGAAGCCGAGCCTGACGTGCCGCAGTCGGACAAGGACGCCCGGATGGAGCGCGAGTTCCAGCAGTTCCGTGGCGACGACCGTGCGCAGGAGAATATCCCTGGACGGCCCTTCCCGGCCCGCACCCCGCAGTCCGACGACATCGATGTCGACAAGCGCACCCATGCCGATGTCTCCACCGACGAAGACCCGACCAGCAGCCCGGCGAGCCGTCGTCTGGAAAAGGAAGGCACGACAGCGAAAACTACGCGGAAGTGAGCGACCTCGACAGATATCTCAACGCCCTCGAACGCCGCAAAACGGCGTTCGAGGCGCGTGAGGATTTGCTGACGTTTTCGAAGTTTATGATGCCTGACGCGTCCTTCCCGGACGATGTCTCCAAGTCCCAGTACATAGTCGCCCTGCACCACCAGGCGATTGCCGCTGCCCTCGAACAGGTCGAGTGCGGGCTGATCTCACGCCTCATCATCAACGTCCCGCCGAGACACGGGAAGAGTCAATTATCGTCCCGGATGTTCCCTGCCTGGTTCATGGGGAGACACCCGGAAGAGTCCATTATTCTCGCGACGTACAGCGATAAACTCTCCTGGGACTTTGGCCGTGAAGTGCGGGAGATTATCGAAGACCCCCTCTATGGGCAGGTCTTCGACAGCTTGCCGCTCAAGACGGCTTCGGTCGACCGCGTAGAGACCGATCAGGGTGGGAAGTTGTTCTTCGTCGGTCGCGGCAGCGCCATAACCGGGAGAGGGTCCATTGGCCTTCTCATAGACGATCCTATCAAGGATCGGGTCGAGGCAGACAGTCTTGTCACTAGAAACAAACTCTGGAACTGGTTCAACCAGGTCGCCAAGACAAGACTGCTGTCCTCGGTCGGCTGGATCGTGATTATCCAGACGCGCTGGCACGAGGACGACCTTGTCGGCAGATTGACCGACCCGACCAACCCCGACTACTCGGCCAGCGAGGGTCCGAAGTGGAAGATCATCGACCTTCCGGCGCTGGCGACCTCCAACAACGACCCGCTGGGGCGCAAGCAGGGCGAAGCACTCTGGCCGGTGCGCTTCCCGGTGCAGTACCTTGAGGACATCCGGTCTGCCGATCCGCGCGGCTTTCAGGCGCTCTACCAGGGGTCGCCCACTCCCGAAAAAGGCAACTTCTTCCCGGTCGACAGGATCAAGACCTATGGCCGGGGCGACCGCCCGCCGAACAACAAGCTTCGGTTCTACGCGGCTTCCGACCACGCTGTCTCCACCTCGCAGGATCGTGACAAGACCTGCCTGATGGTCGTCGGCATCGACGAGGAAGACAACATTTGGGTCATGGAAGACCTCGTCTGGGCGCACCTCTCGACAGACATCGTCGTCGAGCGGATGATCGACCTGATGGAAAAATACGAGACCGTCCACTGGTGGGCGGAGAGAGGCCACATCTCCAAGTCGATTGGACCCTTCCTGCGCAAGCGGATGCGCGAGCGGAGCGTCTATCGCTCAATCTTCGAGGTTACGCCGGTCAATGACAAGAAAACCCGTGCCCAGTCGATTCTGGGCAGACTCGCCATGGGCATGGTCTACTTCCCGTCTTATGCGCCGTGGTGGATGGAGGCGAGACAGGAACTGCTTCAGTTTCCCTTCGGTGCGCGCGATGATTTTGTCGACGCTCTCGCCTGGATCGGCGTCGGCCTACACATCCACGCGACACCAAAGACGCCGCGCAAAAAGAAGCCTTCCACCGCCGTCGGCACCTATGGCTGGGTCAAGGAAAGCTCGCGGCGGGAGACACGCGAAAAAAGTACAGCCGAGAGACAAGGCTGGTGATAGATGAGCAGTGCCCCTTCTGTGGGACGCTGGACGACAGGGTCCATCCGTGGTGGTGCCCGAACCGCAGAAAGCTGACCGATGGCCCTTCCCCCTCTCGACCTGCCGCCTCCCGGTTCCGAGTTCGACCCCGGCCCGCCGCCGGAGATGGATCCGGTTTTAGCTGCCGTCAACTCCGACAGGGACAGGACCAAGAACCTCACGCCGCGTGACCCGCCGGACCCGGAACCCCGGAGGAAAGCCCTCGTCGGCGCGCTCTCCGACATGGTCAAGCAGGGCAAGAACCACTGGGACAAGATCTTTCGCCAGATGGAGAAAGACCAGAAGTTCGCTGCCGGTGTGCAGTGGCCGGAAGACCCCAAGAAGGCGGTCTTCAACGACATCGTCGAGGATGACCTCTATGTCGCGAACATAACCCTCCAGCACATCCAGAAGCGCGTAGCTGCCGTCTATGCCAAGAACCCGCAGGTCGTCTGCCGGAGACGCCCGCGCATCCTCTCGACCGTCTGGGACGGCACCATGGAGAGCCTCGCCCAGGCGCAGGCGACCATGCAGCAGGCGCAGCAGGCGACGATGATGGCCGCGATGGGAGCGATGGGCGGCATGGGCATGTCTCCGGCGGCTCCCGGCATGGCTCCACCGCCAGGAGTGCCGCCGATGGGGTCTTCGATGGGCGAGGCCCCGCCCGAATCCGCCAACGGCATGGCTGCCCGAGGGCTGCCGCACCCCGGCGAGACGACGGGTGGGTCGCCCGGCGCTCCCGGCCCCGAAGGCGGGCCGAGCGGTCGTGTACCGCCGCCGCCGATGCCGATGATGCCCGCGCCCGATGAAATCGAGAGCGCCAACATGGTCATTCAGGACGCGCAGAACGTGAAGCAGCAACTGGAGATGCTGAACAAAATCTGCCGCACCCTGGAACTCCTCTACGATTACGAGGTCGACGAGCAGCAGCAGAGCTTCAAGTCGATGATGAAGATGACGGTGCGTAGAGCGGCTACGTCCGGCGTTGGCTGGACAAGACTCGGCTTCCAGCGGGTCTTGGCCAAGTCACCCGATGTCGATAACCGCATCGCCGACATCCAGAACAAGCTGGACCTCATCGAACGGGCGACAGCCGATCTGGCCGATGGCGAAATCACGCAGGACGACGCCGCCGCCGAGCAGTTGCGGCTGACCCTGGAGGCACTCCGGCAGGAGCAGGACACCGTCGTCCGCGAGGGCCTGCTGTTCACTTGGCCCAAGTCCACCGCGATCATCCCGGACCCGAGATGTATCCAGCTAAGAGACTTTCTCGGCTGCGACTGGGTCGCCGAGGAGTTCATGCTCTCGGTCAACGAAGTCCAGGAGACATACGGCGTCGATGTCGGCAAGTCCCATACCAGCTACGCGCGTTCCGACACCGGCACCGACTACGAGAGAGCGCGCTCGACATGGTCAACCGGAGGCTCCAGCGATGCTCCGCAGATCGATTCTGGAGACACGGATTCATGCCTGGTATGGGAAGTCTTCAACAAGAAGGACGGCCTGGTCTATGTAATCTGCGACGGCTATCCCGATTTCCTGCGTGAGCCTGCCGTGCCGGATGTCTACACCGACAGGTTCTGGCCGTGGTTCCTGACCGCCTTCAATGAAATCGACGGCAAGGTCTTCCCGCCGAGCGATGTCTCCCTGATCCGGCCCATGCAGCGGGAACTCAACCGCTCCCGCCAGGGTCTCCGGGAACACCGCATTGCCAATCGCCCGAAGATCGCCTATGCCGAGGGAACCCTCTCCGAGGATGACATCTCCGCGCTGAAGGAACACCCGGTCAATGCGCTGATCGCCATTTCAGGTCTCCAGCCGGGGCAGGACATCAACACTGTTCTCATGGGCATCAAGGGGGTGCCGGTCGACCCCAACCTCTACGAAGTGAACCCCATCTTCGAAGACCTGATGCGCTCGGTCGGGGTGCAGGAGGCCGACCTTGGCGGCGCGGGCGGCAAGGCTTTGACCGAAACCAGCATCGCCGCCTCGGCCAAAGCCTCCGCTACCGGCTCGTCCATCGACGACATCGACGAGACACTTTCGGCGATAGCCAGGGCTTCCGGGCAGATTCTCTTGCTCAATGTCTCCGAGGAGACCGTCAAGTCCATCGTCGGCCCCGGAGCCATGTGGCCGTTCCTGACCAAGGACGTGGTCGCCCGCGACCTCTATCTGGAAATTCGGGCCGGGTCGTCCGGGCGTCCCGATCAGGCGCAGGAACTCCAGAACTTCGAACGGCTGGCTCCGATCCTGATGCAGTTGCCGGGCATCAAACCTGCGTTCATGGTCAAGCAGGCGCTGAAGCGGATGGACGACAAAATCGACATCGACGAGGCGATTGCCGACGGCATCCCGTCGATCACCTCGATGAACGGTGCGAAGATGCCGGGTCTCCCCGGCGTCGGCGATCCGAACGCCCAGGGGCCGCAGGGAGCCAGCAACAGTCCGGCTCCGCCGTCTCCTTCGCCGCAGTCTCCGACACCGCAGCCGCCGACCCCAGGCCCAGGCGGGCCATCGGCCTCGACAAGGTTGCAATAACAGGACTATAGGTGAACTAACCCACAGAGACACAGATGGCCGACGAAGACACAGTCTCCCCCGCGCCCGCAGCGGATTCACCTCCGCCCGCGTCGACGCCAGGGGAAACTGGTCCTTCCCCATCGCCACAGCCTTCGACGCCAGAAACGTCGACAGATACGGGACGTTCCAAGGAGAGCATCCTAGACGCGGTTCTCAAGGTGGTTCCGGCCACGAACGAGGCCGATGTTCTAGCCCCTCCAGCGGACACAGAGGCCCCTCCCGAGGCCACCGAGCCAGACAGTCAACAGGCGGAAGACGAACCAGAAACTGAAACGGACGAGGAAGACGAAGAGTCCCCGCAGGACGCGTCTCCCAAAATCCGTAAGAAGATCAACAAGCTGCTGAAGCAGAGACGGGAAGCGCGGGCCGAGATTGCCTCGCTTAGACCGGCTGCCGATGTCGGCACTCACATTCAGAACTTCTCCACCGAGAACAACCTGACCGGCGACGACGTAGCCAAGCTTCTCCAGCTTGGCGCATCCTTGCGCGCCGGAGACTACAAGGGTTTTTACGAAGCCATCGCGCCCTACGTCCGCACCGCCCAGGAGGCACTCGGCATTGTCCTGCCGACAGACCTCGCACAGGCGGTCAAGCAGGGGCAGATGACCGAGAAGGTGGCGCGGGACTACGCCCAGCAGAGAATCTCCGGCAGGCGTACTGAATACCAGCTTAGAGACATGGAGGCTGAGAACCAGCGCCAGGCTGTCCAGGCTGTTTCGAGTGACGTGAAGCGCGCTGTCTCCAGTTTCGAAAGCCGTCTCGCCGCGAGCGATCCTGACTATAAGGTCAAAGCCCCCATCGTTCGGCGGGTAGCCCAAGCTTTGCTTGCGGAGCGCGGTAACAAGATCAATTCGGTCGAGGAGGCTCTTGCACTGTCGCAGGAAGCCTACAACGAAGTGTCGAAGAACATGCGCGCCTCACAGCCAGCGCCACGCGCTACCCATCCATACCCGAACGGTGCATCGCAAACCCCCTCTGCGCGAGCGGCACCGAAAACCCTTATGGAAGCAGCCTTACAGGGACTGGAGCAGTCACGACGCGGAGGCTGATAAGGGATCATCCCTATGGCCTTCACAGCAGGTGAAATCACCAACATTGCCAATGCCGCGCTCGACTTCTACCTCGACAAGGGGGATGTCTGGCGTCAGACCCTTCAGAACAGACCTCTCTTTGACAAGCTGACCGCCAAGAAGAAGTTCTTCCCCGGTGGCAAGGGAGACATCAGTGTTGCCGTCTCCGGCGCTTTCGGCGCGGGTGGCGTCAACGACACCCTCAAGGGCTACACCCACAACGACACGGTCGTGTTCTACACGCCCGCCAACATCAAGCGCGCCAACTTCCCGTGGCGTGAGCATCACATCGGCCTTCAGCTTACCCACACCGAACTGAAGATCGACGGCATCTCTGTCGTGGATCCCGGCTCGAACGGTGAGCGGACGACCGAACACTCCCGCCGCGAACTGACGGTTCTGGTGGGTCTCCTGGAAGACAAGCTTTTCGACCTTGGCGAGAAATACGCCAGGGACGTAAACGCCCTTCTCTATGGAGACGGCGTTGCCGATCCAAAGGCTCTCGCCGGACTGAAACTGCTGGTGGCGGACGACCCCAGTGTCGGCACCGTCGGCGGCATCAACCGCGCGACCGCCGGTTTCGAGTGGTGGCGCAACCGTGCCAGGACTGCCGCTTTCGGCGTCAAGGTGTCCGGTACTCCGGCGCTGGGCGCATGGGGCGGCGGCGCGGTGACTTCGAACGTCGCCGATGGCGGCGCACTCCTACAGGTCTTGCAGTCCGAGCGCCGGATGCTGACCAAGAACGGCGGGTCTCCCGACCTTTTCCTCGCTGGATCCGATTTCATCGGGGCCATGGAGAAGGAAATCCGGGCGAATGGTTCCTACAGCATGACCGGGTTCAACAAGAACCAGGACGGCTCCATGGGAGACATGAGCTTCGGCGGCACGTCGGTCATCTACGACCCGACGCTCGACGACATGGGTCTCTCCAAGCGCGCCTACTGGCTGGACTCCAAGAAACTGATGCTGATGGTCATGGAAGACGAGTGGATGCACAAGCATACGCCCGCCCGTCCTTACAACCAGTTCCTGATGTATCGGTCGATCACCTCGACCATGCAGATGATCGGCAAGCAGTTCAATTCTTCGCTGGTCATCGACATCGTCTGATGTTTTCTGGAATGGGGGCGGGAGACACCCGCCCCTTTCACTCTGGGAGACATGCCATGCACTTTTGTACCGTTCACGTCGCTATCGGCGGCGACCAGCGTAACATCATGTACCGCGACCCCTTCGCGCCAGTCTCCTGGCCCGAAGTGGAAGTCCTCCGTACCATCCACGGCGACGACGCCATCGGCGAAATCATTCCCTTCGTCGATGTCAAGCAGACCCCGAAGGCCGAGCGCGACCGCCTCGCCATGAAGTACCCGGAGGAGATTCTCGCCTCCATCTGGGGCGGCAGGTCCGCGCCCACCGAACTCAAGGCTCCCGGCGTCACCCAGAAGGCCGACACCGTCTGGATGAATCCCCTGTCCGGCCTGATGGAGAAGACAACTGCCACCGGCTCCGAGCCGTACACGCCGCCGTTCGAGAAGCGCACGGCTGCCGAAATCGTCGGCAACTACGCCGTCCGCGAAGCCGCGTCTCCTGACGCAGCACCGGAAAACCAGATGTATTCCGACGACGACTACCCGGAACCCATCTTCGAAGACGCCCCGCCCGTGCCGGAAGAACCGAAGCTGACGGCCAGAAAGAAGTAGGCCATGAAGACCGAGCAGCTTTCCGTCATGGTGAAGAACCTCCGCGCCGAGTGCGGTCACAGTCTCACTGTGACCACCGGCAACAATCAGGAGGAGACACTGAAGTACCTGCTGGGCCGGACCCAGGAGGAACTCTGGACGGCGTTCGTCTGGCCGGAATTGAAATATCGTTCCGGGACCGTCCTGTCTCCGGGGCAGTATCTCTACCCGTTCGTGGCAGACATGCCTTACGACTGCATCCGTGAGGCGTGGACCTCTCCAGCCGAGGCGACCACATCCCCCAACTGGACCCCGATCACCTACGGCATCACCGACGAAAACCTGATACTGGCGGACAACAGCAACAGCCAGCGAGCCGACCCGGTGCAGTACTGGGATGTCAACTCGCCAACCCAGTACCGGCTCTGGCCGACACCAAACACCGGCGCGTATCTGCGTTTCATCGGCCAGAAAGCTCTCGCCGCCTTCACCGCCAACAGCGATGTCTCCACCATCGACTCGACTGCCATCGTGCTGTTCACGGCGGCTGATCTTCTCGCCAGGGCCAAGGCCGAGGACGCCGACATCAAGATGCAGAAAGCCCAGAGGCACATCACCAAGCTGCTTGGCAATAAGATCAATGCCAAGAACAAGGTCTCGACGCTGGGCGGCGGAGTGCCGGGCCGTCGCGGGGCCAACGGCTCCCTCACATTCGGGCGGGGATTCTGATTGGCCTATCAACTCATAGAGAACTTCGCCGCCGGGCTGGACACCCGTAAGTCTCCGCTTACGGCTCCGTCCGGCACGGTGACGCGTCTGGTCAACGCTGTCATCACGCCGGGCGGTGAAATCTCCAAGCGCCGGGCGTTCATCCAGGTGGCCGACCTCGACGGCGGGGCGTCTGGCAACAGCTTCGGCCTCGCCGCGACGGCGTCGAAACTCTATGTCTTCCGGGCCAACGCCAAGCCCTACACGCCGCCGCTGATAGACGACAGCACCGGGTCTTCCTTCGTCGTGCCGGGAGTTACCCTGAACGGGCTTCAGGTTCCCAACACCGACACCACCATCACCCAGCGGGACTTCGACATCTTCGACGGCTATGTCTACCTGACCGTCTACGACGTAGGCGTCGGCTATCGGCACTACTATCAGGACATCGCTAATACTCTCCAAATGCTGGAGACGGAGGGCAGCGGCAAGGGCGGCTACATCCGCACCTTCCAGACCAAGATGTATTCGGTCAACGGCAAGACTCTGCACTTCTCCATGATCGGCAACCCGATGAAGTGGGTGCCGCAGGTCACTGTCCCGGCCAACACCGGGGCCGGGAACATCAATATCTCCATGCAGGACGCCGACTCGGAGACCCTCACGTCGCTGGAAGTCTACTACGACAAGCTGGCGATCTTCTCGACCGAAGCCGTTCAAATCTGGGCGATGAACGCCGATCAGAACAAGAACCAGTTCGAGCAATTGCTTAGGGGCGTCGGGACTTCGGCTCCCCGGTCTCCGCTCCAGTACGGCAACGGAGACGTGCTGTTCCTGGACGAGTCGGGTGAGCGTTCGATCAAGGCGAAAGACGCCTCGAACTCCGGCAGTGTCTCCGACATCGGGTCTCCGGTCGATCCCGTGCTGCTGGCGCTCCGGCGGCTCAAGGGTTCAGCCTACATGAACTCGGCCATCGCCCTGCTGGAGCCGTCCGTCGGGCGTTTCTGGATGGTCTTCCCGGACCAGATCATGGTGCTGTCCTACTTTCCGGGGCCGAAAGTTACGGCGTGGTCGACCTTTACCTTGCCGGAACTCGGCACTGCCAAGGTCCAACACGCCGTTACCTGCGCCGGGTACATCTTCATCCGGGACGACCAGAACCGTCTCTGGCTCTACGGCGGGTCCAATGGCCTGCGCTACAACAACTGCGGCGTCGAAGTGCGGCTCCCCTATCTGGACGGCAAGAAGCCCGGCCATAACAAGACTTTCCAGGCGTTCGACGCGACGGTGTCGGGGGTGTGGCGGGTCGCTGTCTCCTACGATTTCAACGACGCGAACAATGAAGACACCCTGGCCACGATAGACAAACCCACATGGGGCTTCGGGGCGCTGGAGATGCAGGGCTACGCCTCGCACTTCTCGCTGCGCTTCTACAACACCGACAGTCTCGACGCGACGATTTCCAACTGCGCCGCCCACTACGAGATGGCGGATGCGGAGGCTTAGATGCGGCAGATTCACGACGCCAGAATCGACGACCTCATGCTGATCGGCTCATGGCTGTGTGAATCCGACCGGCAGGAACTCTCGGCGACCAGAGACCCGGACGACTATGAAGGTCTCGCCTGGGATGCCTGGGGTTCCCAGGTGTGCAAGGTCGCGGTAGAGGAGACACAGCCGGTGTTCGCCTTTGGGGCCAAGCCGATGGGAGACACAGCTCTCGTCTGGGGCTTCAAGACCGAACAGGGCTGGTCGGCGATCCGATCCGTGACAAAGTATATCCAGAAGACCATGATCCCTGAACTGCGTTCCATAGGGATCAGACGGGCCGTTTGCCTCGTGCATCCGGCAAACGCCCGTTCACAGAGATGGCTGACGCATCTGGGTTTCGATCCCAGAGCCACACTTCAGGGGCTTGGCTCCCAGGAAATGTTCCTGTTCCAGCGCGACGAGCCTGATGCTTACCCGCAATGAATTGGTCGCAAACCTAGACTTTGAGATTCGTCTGGCGACACCCGACGACATCGAACAGTTGGTCCGCCTGCACGAGCATTTTTTCGACCAGACGGCGCTGCCGAGCCATGGCGTCGATTTCGATGAAGACAGACTGCGTCTCTGGCTGGGCCGGTGTCTCTCGAAAGGCAGCATCCCGCACATCGTTGCGTGTGACGCCGAGAAAGTTCTCATCGGATGGATCAGCTACGGCCTCGACCAGTCCTTCACCATCCAGCCGTGGGCCTATCTCGACAAGTTCTATGTCCTGCCGTCGTGGCGCGGTTCGCTGGTGCCGAGGGCCTTGGTCAAGCTGATGCTCGACTGCGCCAGGGACGATGGCGCGAAAGCCTTTCAGGTGATCGTCGGCAGCGGCTCCCACGCCGCGCCGAGCGTCATCAACCTGTTCCGTAAATTCGGCTTCCACGTCATGGACGGAGCCATGCTGGCGAAGGAGATTTAAAGATGTGCGGTGGTGGCGGCGACGACAGTGCTTCCCGTGAAATGATCCAGATGCAGAAGGACGAGTCCGCTCGTGCCGCTGCGAAGGAGAAACAGCGTCAGGCCAACATCAAGAAGGGCCTGCTGGACATCAAGTACCTGTTCGAGGGCGGCAGGCCGATCACCAAGAACGTCGCTGGCAAGTTCGACTGGAAGAAGTTCACGCCAACGGGGGCTGCGAACAAGAGCAACAAGATCGCCGGAGCGCAGGTTCCTGGTCTCCCGGCAGGCTACAAATACACCGTCATTCCGGGCGTGGCCGTTTCGCCGAGCGGGACGCCGGTCTCCGCAGCGTCCACGCCGCTGAACCTCAAAGCGTCGACCCCCGCCGAGCGGAGGGCTTTCCTACAGCGCGGAGTTCCTAATAGCGGCAATGAACATGGCGCGGGGTCTCAAAACCGACCGGGCGCGTACAGCACCAACGGGGCCGGTGTTTACGGCAACGAAGGCAACGAGCATGGGGCGATGGGCAGCCCGAATAACCGCATGACCAACCCCGTTGCGCCCGCTGCCGCGCCCGGCTCATGGGGCATCGTCGGACCCGACGGCAAGATCTACAATATCGGAGACGACATCGGCACCAACACCGTCGTCACCACCGGCAAGACCAAAGGCTGGGCCGACGAGTTCCTCAACAAATACAAGCAGGACATGATTAACTACTACCAGCCGCAGGTGACGGAGCAGTACGGCAAGGCCAAGGACGAGACCAAATATCGCCACGCGATGGCCGGAACCCTGTCCTCGACCGCCAACATCGGCAACATCGCCGACCTCTCCAAGCAGAACAAGATCAACACCGGCGAAGTCACCAGCAAGGCGCTGGAGGCCACGAACCAGTTGGGCGATAGCATCGACGACGCCCGCGCGGCGGCGGAAGCGCAGGTCTATTCGACCGAGAACCCGACCGTCGCGTCGACTGCCGCCAGCCGGGCGATCAAGAACATCACAGCCGAGAAGCCGACCATGACGCCGCTGGGTGAAATCTTCAACATCGCCACCATCGGCGCGGCGAATTACCTGAAGGGTTCGACCAACGCTTCTAATAAAGTCGCGTATGGTTTGAACCCGGTTGGCCGCAACCAGAAGACCGTCTGAAGGAGACAAGAGACATGTGCGACCCCGTCTCCCTGGCCCTCGCGTCCACAGCCGCCACCGTCGTCGGCGCAGGCGGCACCCTGGTCAACTCCCTGGGGGCGCAGAAAGCCGCCAAGCAGCAGCAGCGTGAAGTCTCCATCTGGCAGCAGCAGCAGAAGAAGAACCGTGACGCTTCGTTCGCGCGGCAACAGGAACTGCGCGATGAAGCCAACCGATCCCGCGAGGCCGGTCTCGACCAGTTGGAAGGTCAGGACCAGAACAAGAGGCAGGCCGAGGAAGAGGCTGAACTGGCCAAGCAGCTTACCGGCGAAACTATCGCCGCGCAGCCCGAGGCCGGAGCGCCGCTCTCTGCATCGGACGCGGCGCTGGCGGCGGAGAACACCACCCCGGCAGGCGGAGACAGCTTCCAGAAAGACCTGGCTGCCGCCCTCAACACCTCGACCAAGGGCGCGCGTCAAAGAATGCAGGCGCTGGCCGGTGTGCAGTCGTTCGGCAACGTCATGGACCAGAACAAGGACATCCTGAACCGTTCGGGTGCCGACATCGACATGTTCAACGAGTTCCGGCGCGGCGAACTGGGTGTGCTGGACGCCCAGCAGGCGGTCGATCCGGTGCAGGTCTCCTACACCCCAAGCCCGTGGGCCGACGCCTTCTCGACGGCCTTGCAGGCGGGCGCACAAGGTCTCGGAAACATCTCCGGTGGCGGTGGAACGGGAACTCTGGTCGGCGGTGCTGGCACCGGAATCAAGAGCGACCCGTGGGCCAACCTGCGGCACACGTCGCTGCCGAAGTACGCCCCCGTTCCACCGCCCCGCGTATTCTGAGGAGACACCGCTTTGGCTACCATGGGTGTAAGGGTGAACCAGGGGCTGGGCAGCACGTCCAGCACGGCCCTGGCTGACACGCTCGCGAAAGCTCTCTTCGGAGACGCAGAGACAGAGATGGACCTCGCGCTGGGCCGCTCACGCCTGGCGACCGACGAGTACACGCGTCGTCAGATCCAGTCCGCCGAGCATTGGAACAACATCCGCGCCCAGCGCGAAGCCGCAGAACTCCACGCCCAGAAGATCGCCGCCGGAGCCAACGCCAGCGTCATGCAGCAATTCCTTGAGCGGGCGATCCCAGCCCCGCCGCTTGGCACCCCGGACGTGCAGTACAGCCCCGAGCAGAACTGGCCGGAGCCGGTGCAGGTCGGCGCGACCGCCATTCCGACGCCGACGCCGAGGCCGAACATCGAAAGCGAAGGCTGGCCTGCGCCAGTCGAGGTTCCCGGCGTCGAACCTGATGTCGGGTTCTCGACCTACCCGCTGCGCTCGACGATGCTGCCCGATCAGGCTCCGATCCCGACACCGCGCCCGGTCATGGGAGACCCGAATCTCGACGCTGCGCTGATGCGCCGCCAGCCACCGATCACCACCGGCTTCCTGTCCCCCTACGGCCCGGAGGCCGCAACGGAACTGTCTGGTCTTCCCGAGGAACTCCAGCCAGTGGCCGTCGGCGAGCCGGTGCCGCCGCAGCCGGTGGCCGAGGAGTACCAACTCGCGAAGACTCTCATCCCTGGAAGACCGACCGTGGAGACACGCGAAGTCCAAGGGCCTCCGGTCCCGGTGGAGGTAGCCCCGGCAGGCCCTCCGACGGCGACCGGAGACTTCCTTCCCGACAACATGCCGGTGCCGGTCGAGCCGCAGGCAATGCCCGGCGACCCGATCATGGCCGAGGTGCAGGGTCCACCGATCCCGGTGCCTGCCGGGCAGGTCAAGACCAACGACGACGGCACCAAGACCATCGGCACCAACCAGGGCAACATCACGCTCACGCCGGAGCAGTACGCTGCGTTTGGCGAGCAGATCGCCTTCAGCACCGACCCCGGCAAGCAGTTGCAGACGATTACCGGCGGCATCGACATCATGGATCGCGGCCTGACGGAGGAGGGCGCAACCCTCGCCACCGGTAGCGTTCCGAGCCGTGCCAGCATCCTTGGCACCGAGGAGCAGATCAAAGTTGACGCAGCCGCAGAAGCCGCCAAGCCTGTCGACCTGAAGAAGAACGTCATCACGGAAGGAGGCCGCACCGACGAACTCTATCTCGACGAGAGCGGTCGGATACAGGTTCGTCAGGTTCCCGGCGGCGCGGCCCCGGATGCCATGAGCGGCACCAGCGACAACCAGACCTTCCTGCGCAACATCAGAGACGTGTCTCTCCTGATGAACGAACCGACGGCTGTCGTCACGCCGGAGCAGGCCATGAACTACGAACTGGCCTATGCCGAGAAGCAGAAGCCGCAGATAGACTGGAAGGAATACCCGCCAGACGCAGAACACCCCTACGGCTACAAGGCGCAGGTTCTCCAGCCGCCGATGGACCTGTCGAACTACCCGACACCCGCACAGGTCCGCGCCCGCGCCGGTATGGGAACGGTTCCCCCGGCGCAGGCCGCTCCGGCTGCGGTGCCAGCCGCCCCGGCTTCGGCGGCGTCTCCTCCCCCGGTTCCGGCAACGCCCCCGGCGGCAGCCCCGCCGCCCGTGGTGGCTGGCCCCGGCGACCCCGCCACGGCCCCGCCCGCTGTCGCCCCGGAGCCAGCCGGTTCTGCCTCCACGCCGCCGCCGCCCGTGCCGCCGACCGTCACCACGGCTCCTCCTGGCACAGCCACGGCGACCACCGCCGCGCCCGGCAAGCCTCTCGTCGAGGGAGACCCGACTTCAGGACCGCCTGTCGGCACCCAGCCGGACGGGCAGGTGCTGGGTACATCCGGCAAGGCCATCATCATTCCGAACGCCCCCAAGGAGCGCACCGAGTTTCAGGCCCGTGCATGGAAATGGCTGGTCGAAAGCGCGCAGGCCGATCAGGGTCTCCGCAAGTCTGCCCCTCCGGGCTGGTTCCAGCGGGCGATTTCCAATCCGCAGAACCAAGAAAACTCGTCGATGCTTGGGGCGATGATAAGTGAGGCCGGTAAGGAGTATTTCCTCGCCGACGAGACCAAGCAGTTCGCGGCCTACTCCGCCGGGTTCATCAACTCCGAAGGCCGCATCAACTCCGGTGCCGCGATCATGGCCCCGGAAGATTACGCCCTCAGCCAGCGCTTCATCGACATGTCGACCGACAACTCGGAGACAAAGCAGGTCAAGGCATCCAACAGAAAGGTTGCGATGGACGGCATCTACGACGCCCTCGCCAACAGTGGAATGCTGCCGCAGGGTGCCGACGATATGCTCCTCCAGCAATACGGTTACAGCCGCAAAGGGGGAGCCGTGGCGGTAAATTCGGCGGACGACACCATCATCAGATACGACCCAAACACCATGGGTCCGAACGCGGGGAACTGACATGGCCGACGTTCTTCGCCCTCTCTCCAACGGCAAGATGATGCTGTTCGACGACGCCGTAACGTCGCCGGAGGAGATGCAGCAGGCCGTCATCCTGATGAATAACAAGATTGACCTCGACAACGACTCCACCGGGGAGACAGTCGACAAGTCGATCCGCACCCTTGCCCGTGGCACGGGCGAGGGTATCGCCTCGACCCTCGACCTGCCGGATGTCGCAGGGCAGTGGCTGGGCGAGGTTGGCAAAAACCTTTGGGAGGAGAGCCAAGGCCGTCCTTACGAGCGCAAGTCCGCGCAGTGGCCGATCACCGACTTCTACAACGACAAGGTCGCGGCTCCGGTGCAGCCGGGTTACGAGCGGATGAACGACATCACGGCCATGATCGCCCCGGCGATCATAGAAACCGCCGCGACGATGGGCGCTGGTGCACCTGCCGCCATTTCGCAGATGGCTGCGCGCACGGGTCTCCGGGGTGCCGGGCAGACGGCCAAGCAGATGGCTGGGGCCGGTGCCAGATCGGTAGCACGAGGAGCCACCACGACAGGCGTTGGCGCGGGCGGCGGGTATCTTGGCAGCGAGGCAGGCGAACTGATCGGCGGAGAGACAGGCCGGGAAGTCGGCGGCTTTATCGGCGGTGCCCTGTTCCCCGGCATGGTGTCCAACAGCATCAAGGGCGGCATCAAGGGTGCGTTCTTCGACCCGGACAGCAAGGAGACCCTCGACGCCATCAACCGCGTGAACGCCGAGACCGGAGCCAACATACCCGTGACCTCCGGTATTCTTTCCCCGAAGAGACTGGGCGCAAAGGAAGACCAGCTCGCAAGGCAGCCGATCATCGGCCAGAAGGTGCTGGAGACACGGCGCGGCCAGTACGAGGGCATCGACCGGGCGCTCCAGAGCGTCGCCGAGCGCATTCGTGGACGCCCTGCCGGTGGCCCGATCACCAGGGAGAGCATCGGTTCAGACATCAAGACCATGCTCAACGACACCCAGACGACCATCGGAGACAAGATTTCGAACATGCAGGAGGTGCTGGCCAACGATGTCGGCATCCTAAGCCCGACCGACGCGATGGAAATCGACGCCGCGCTGAAGGGTCTCGGCGACCAGCGGGCAATGAGCGCCCAGTTGCGCAATCAGGCCAAGGCCCTGCGGCAGGAAATCCGCAAGAACTATGAACTGCCGGACCTCGATCCCGACAGCATGGACGTGCCGTCGCCGACGATGACCTATGGCGCGACCAAGGACGTGCGCTCCGACCTTGGCGCGCACCTGCCGGAGACGGGTCTCTCCCGCAAGGTCGAGGCTCCGGCCTACGAGTCCCTCACCGACATGATGCGGGACGCCGCCGAGAACCAGGGCGTCACCAACTTCGACGAGGTCCAGGCTGAAACCAAGCGCCTGTCCGGCCAGAGAGACGCTGTCTCCGAACTGCAAACATCGCAGCACGGCCCTGAAGGTGGAGCTTACTCGGCGCTGTTCGGCGGCAACAGCAAGGGCAGTGTCCAGCACCTCGAACCGATCCGCGAGCATCAACCCGCCCAGCTTAACGAGATGCTGGCCGACGCCCTCGAACTCGACACGCGCGGAAAGAACGCGGGCAAGAATTCGGACCCCGAACTGTTCAACCCGAAGGATGTCGGCGAGAAATGGCGGGACAGAAGCCCCGACTTCCGGCGGTTCTACACCGACGCGGCCCCGGATGCCCGGCCTCTTCTCGACGACATCTCGACCGTCGCCCAAGCGGAGACATCGCGAGCGGGCAAGCGGTCTGTTCCCGGCGGACCCGGCAGCACGATTGGCGAGGGCCAGAACCCGAAGGGCGGGCTGTCCGCCCTGGTAGCGAACGCCATCGGCGGACCCCTCGCGACGGTTGCAACGCTCGGGATGCTCCCTGCCTACCGTAAGCTCAAGAGCGACTTCCTCACCAACGAAGGAGCCAACCAGCGTCTCTTCCAGAAGGAGCCGCTGTCTACCAGCATCGCCCGCAGCGGAGCCGGGGCTGCCATCAATGCCGTGCCGGAGGCCGACAACATGCGGATCGACGACCCCGGCAGCGAGACACACGGGCAGAGGGTCATCCTCGCCCCCGACCAGAGCGGCGTCCCTCCGACCATGAAGAGGGTCCGCACCCCGGATGGCCGGGAGATAGTCATCGGCAACAAACTCATCGGGCTTGAATGAGATGGCCGAACTCGAACTGAATATGTCGAACGCCAACATCGACCCCAACCTGCTGGGGTGGTTGCAGGCGGCGGCGCGGATGTCTCCCTACCGCGTCGTCGCCTACTCCGGCAAGCGCGAGGGCGACCCACGCTTTCATGGCAAGGGCCAGGCCGTCGACGTTAATCTGTTCGACCCGAAGACCGGCGCGCGCATCCCGAACTACCAGAGCGCCGAGGGCTTCGCCGCCTATCAGGGCTTCGCCAATCAGGTGCGGGCCATGCAGATGCAGGCCAACCCGGAACTCGCGAAAGCATTACGTTGGGGTGGGTACTTCAGCGGAGGCAAGGGCAAGTACGGTGCCCTGGATCTGATGCACTTCGATACCGGGGGAGAGTCTGTTCCGATGGGCGGTGGATCCTGGGAGACAGGGCTAACACCTGAGCAAGCTGCGATCTGGGGTCTCTCGGCGGGTGGCGGTGTCTCCGGGGGCGCAGTTTCTGCCCCTGGAACTGCACCCCTGGCAGACGTATTCGAAACAGCCCTCCCGAAGGAAGAAACTCCTTTACAATCAATGGCTTCTGCTTTTGCCAAAGGTGTGAAAAAGCCTGGGGAGACTCCCCAAGCGTCAAGCTCCCTGGTCGGCGACGCCATCCCGGAGACACCGTCTCCCGAGCTGGAGACACAGAGCGCGGTGCCGTTCCCAGGAAACCTGGAAACACCCGGACCAAGCCTGGATCCATCCGGGACATCCGGGACCGGAGGGCTTGCCGATCTGTTTGACGTGAAGGACATCGGCTCACCCATGCCTCAAATTGGCAAACCCCGCTTTGCCTCACCCCGGAGGGGGTTCTGATGGGTCTTCTCGACGCCCTGCTCGCGAACGAAAGCGGTGGCCGCAACGTCGCCAACGTCGACCAAGGCACGTCGTCGGGGCAGGCGCAGGGCTACTTCCAGATCACGACCGGCACATGGAACGACTTCGGCGGTCAGCAGTATGCGCCCAACCCGCTGGCTGCCAGCTACGACCAGCAGGCTGACATCGCCTCCCGCATTCCGCTCAGGCGCTGGGATGAAAGCACGGTTGCGAAGATGCGGGCCACCGGACTGCCGGTCGACCCAAACAAGACGCTCGGCGAGAACCTCGCCATGAACGGCGAGAGTTTCGCTGGCAGGGGTGGGGGAGGAACCGCTCCCACCGGGACTGCCGTCACCTCCACTCCTGTGTCTCCCGCCCCGGCGCGGGACAACGAACCCATGCAGGCCCTGGCGGACGCATTCGCCATGAGAGATTCCCTTGCGGCGCAGGAGACGCTGCCGCAACGACCCCAATCGCTGCTCGCCGACACCCTGGCGCAAGCCGCGACCCCCTCCGGCACTGGTGGCATAGTCGCTGATGCCACGGACCAAGAGACGGCAATGGTGCCGTACTCCGAAAGCCTCGCCCCCTCGGCGGTGCCGGAGACCTCCGCTCCTGCGGAGACCGTGCCTCAAACCGACGCAGCCCCGACGACCGGAGGACTGGCCGACCTGTTCGACGTGAAGGACATCGGCATCTCCACGGAACTGGACCCTTATACCGGCCAGCCCCGGCCCTATCGCCCGCGCCGGGCATACGGATAGCCCGACAAAAATTTTTGGAAATTTAAGTTCCGCCCTGCGTTTCATTCCTGTGAATGAACTTCAAAAGGAAGGAACTTCCTATGCCTAATGAACCCAACAACCCCGGCCAGGGTGGCCAGAATCCGCAGCCGAAGCCCGGTCAGGGCGGAGACAAGCCCGGCCAGGATCGTCCCGGCGGCGGCACCCAGCGCTAACCTATAGGGGAGGGGGGCCACTCGGACCCGGTTCCCCTCACCCCTCACGCCAACTTGATGTCTCCCTCTTCGGCAGGCTGGTCGGACCTTTTATTTTCGTCCTCGACCCACCGCATGGCGGCGGACCAAGAATCAAATTCCAGTGTTCTTTCATCGCGTTCGACGCGGACGTACTTGCCCCTACGCCCCATGACGTAGCCCATGTAGTTTATGGCCATCGTTTGGACCTTTCTGTATTGGATTGTGCGGGCCGCACCGCGCCCCAATGCCCCCCGCCCAAGAGCGGTGCGGCCCCGGCGGCAGACCTACCCCATCTGGTCTGCCGCTTGTCTCTTCAGCCCATTTTCTGGACGAGAAGTTCGTGTTCGCGGAGGCGTTCAGCGGTGCTGTCTCTCATGCGGGCGAGGGCCTGCCGCCGGTCATCTTCCAGACCGGAGATGGCGTATTCGATGCGCCGGTCGAAGTCGTTGTTGATTTCCACCACCATGGCGTCGTAGCGCGCCTGAATGTCCATGCGCTCGCGGCGGAGACGCCGACGCAGTATCTGCTCGGCCTGTTGAAGGTTGTTTAGCTGGTCGGTGAGCGTCATCGGACGGCTCTGCGGCGTCTCCACCGGAGCCGGGTCGTCGTGCGTGTCTTCGGAGACGGCCTCGTCGAGAGCCGCCTCCAGTTGCTGATCCATAGTCATTAAGTCTCTCCTAAGATTGGTCTGTGCCGACCGGGGGCATACGGTCGCCCGCCCCCTTTGGCAGTTCCACGGCTGACGGGCGACGATCCGCCGTGGCGTTTATCAAAACGGAATTTCGTCGTCGAGTTCGTCCTGATCGGGAAGATCCGGGAATGCTTTATTCGCGGAGACGCGACCATCAATACGAGGGGCGTCGTGCTTGACGATCTGGATGTGCTGGAGGCCGAACGATACCCCCTGCCGACCGGAGACATCCCACGCGAAGGGCGACAGGATGGCGCGGACAACCTGCCCGGCGTAGACCTGCTCCGGCAGAAGCACATCCTGCCTGTGAGCATCAACGATGCCCGGCTTCTGCTTCGACCACGGGTTAATCACCATGACCCCCGGCTCGTAGCCTTGGTACTTGTCGGCCTTCTCGCCCGCGTCCTTGAAGGGCATGACGAGGTTCTGAAGCTTGACGTTGGGGCCGAACTTGGCCTTGGCCGCATCGACGCAGCCAGCCTGCATTGCCTTGTACTCCTTGGACTTCTGCGCGACTTCGTCGAACAGCAGGGCGCAGGAGTAGACGGGTTCGCCGCGCTCGGAGCGTGGCTTGGGTGAGAACAGTGTCGGGAAGGAGAGAGTCGCAAAGGGACTCAAGAGCGTAGACATGAGATGTTTCCTTTCGGTGCTACGGTGCTACGGTGCTTCTAACAAACATCAGTGCAAGAGGTCTGCCTCAAAAGCACTGATGTCACTAAACAGACCCTTGGAAGATGTGTCAATAGCAGGACGCCCATCTTTTTCAGAAACAAGCGTCGAACCTGAAGATTCTTTCACGGTGTAGGGGTAGAGGACCGTTTCCGGGTCGAGTTTCCTGCGCTTGATGACCTTCTCGACGTTGCCGATGGTTTCGATGCGGGTCACTTGGTCGAGGGGGATTCCCCTGTTGTCGAGTTCGAGCAAGGCACCTGCCGGATCGTCCCACCTGCGCATGGCGCGTTTCGGAACCAGCTTCCAGCCAGGAACCTCCTGCCCGTTGTCGATGCGACCGGAGACCTCGGCCCGCATGGCCGTGACCCATCCAAGGATCGTCTCGGCGTAGGCCAGACGCTCGCCCAGTTCCTCGTTGGACAGGCTCGTCACGGGTGGCGGCAGGTCGGGGAACGAGACTCTCGCTTGAGCCATAGCGAAGTTAGCCAAGGTTACGCACTCACCGGCCCGGACACACCAGCGGCAATGGCTTCCGGCCTCCTCCGTGGTGTCTCCCGCGTGGATGCGGGCGACCGCCGGGCGAAGCTCGTCCCGTTCCCAGTCGATCAGTTCCTGCACCGGGTAGACGACGGACTTGACCCCGCCACCCCTCGGCTGGACGATGGTCGCCCTGACCTCCTGCACGTCAACGAAAGGCCCTACTTCCTCCAGCGCACCCAGCGCATAGATTTTAAGCTGCGTCGTGCCGGGATCGACGGCCACGCCCTGCCCGTACTTAAGGTCCACGATTTCCAGCAGCGGCGCGGCGTAGGCAATGGTGTCGGCGGTTCCCCAGAGCGGTTCACCGTCGACATCGACGTGGACCTTGGTCTCGTAGACCTTCTTGCCCGGCAGCGCCGCGACGTACTCGACGTATGTCTCCACTGCGTCGAGCATCTCCGGCGTCACATCAATCGTGAACCCGTCGCAGTCGAGCCTGACGGGGATGTCGGTGTGCTTCTCCCGCAGCATCATTTCGGCCACCGTGTGGGCGACCGTCCCCTCGGCGGTGTAGATGGTCGGCGCTCGCGCCCGCCCCCGCGCCAAGGTTACTGACGCAGGGCATTTGAGCCACTGTGCAGAAGAGGACGGAGATGCGTCGGCATGTTTCTTCACTGCAACCACCACCACCGTTCTCCATCTCTAATTTGCACTACCAGTCTGCGGCTCACACCGAAGCGTTGAGCCACATAGGTCGGAATGAATAGGGAAACTGCCGCCCGAATATCTCGGACCTGATCTTCGGTCAGCTTGCGGCCATAGCGTTGCCGTCCGGGCTGATCCGCTATGTTTTCCTTGCGTGTCGCCCACCGAAGATGTCTCGGAGAGACGCACCCCTGCCTCCCCTGATGACAGGAGTGAGCGGTCTCATGCTTTGGCGTAGGGCGGAGGCCATGCACGGCCTCGCAGATAAGAGGGTGAACCTGTTGGGTCTTCCCGTCCCATCGTATCTGTCCCCGCCCGTGAGTGTCTCGTGCGAAAGGCCAGAATAGGCAGTCCTCTCCGGTATAACGTATCGCCTCCGCCAAAAACGCGGATGGTGTGGTCGGTGCCATAAAAGCAAAGTCTCCGCCTAAAATTTTCAATTTTTTATCTTCGCCGCCCGCAGCTTGGCGAGTTCGTCGCTCATGTGCCAGAGGGCGGAAGTAACCGGCTCGGTCTCCGGCTCCAGAGGGCGCAGTTCTTCCCGCTCGCGGATGCGATCTGCGGCCTGAACCTCTTCGATCTTCAGAGCGCTGAACTCGTCCGGCACGTCTGGCGGCACATAGTCCTGCATCTCCGCCAGAAGGTCAGGGATTCCCGCCGGGGCGGGTTTTGACATGACGGCGGTCAAATAGTGCTTCTCATATCCGTCCATCAGACGATTTCTCCTATGGCCTTCTCGATTTCGGGGAACTTCTCGACCGGCACCCCGTGGAAATTCTTCGCCCCATCGCCGAAGTTCGCAAGGATTCGTTTCACCTCGGCCTTCTTGCCCTTTGCGAACAGTTCCTGGAGCGACATGACCACCCGCTCCTTCATCTGCTCCGGTGTCTCCGACTTCGTGCCGTTGACCTTCTTGGTGGCGGCGGCTTTCTTGGCCTCGACGATTTCCGGGGTAGTAGTCGCATCCGGTTGGGCGTCTTCTTCGGGAGTGCTGACCTTGGTCTGGGCCACCGAACCCTCAAGGTCGCCCTTCAGCTTGGCCCGCGCCTCTTCCTTGCGCTTGTCGGCTGCCGACAGAGACTTCTTGGTGGCCGCGATGTCGAAGCCTTCGCCGTCCGCGCGCTGCGTGACGTAGGCCAGCAGGTCTTGCAGGCTGATGCCGTCGAGGACTTGCTGCGGTGTCTTGACCGGCGAGATGTCGATCACGTCTTCCAGTATCTCGGCGAAGCTTGCGCCGACGATCTTGAGTTCAATTGCCATGTTCGTTTTCCTTTCGTTTAGCCAAACAATTGCGAGAAGTCTGCCGCCTTGCGGGCGAGGATGTCCTGAATCCGGTCGTCGAGGGTGCCGTGCGCCGTCATGAACCAGACCTGCACGGCCTCGTCCTGACCGACGCGGTGGACGCGGGACGCGGCCTGCACGTTGTTTCCGGGAGACCAGTCGGCCTCGATGAAGAACACGTCGGAGCATTTCATGCCGGGGCCGATCAGGGTGATCGAAGTGCCTGCCGCCAGGATATTGCCGATGAACACACGACAGTTGGGATTGGTCAGGAACTTCTCGACCGCCTTGTCTCTCTCCGCCGTGGAGACACTGCCGTCGATGACGACAGGGTTATAGTCGAGCAAACCATCCCGTGCGCCTTGGATCACAGCCTGATGGTGTCCGAACACGAGGACTTTCCGGTTGCAGCCCTCCAGAGTGTCGATGATCGCCTCAATCGACCCCTGAAGCTTGGAGACGCCGATCTGGTGCCGGACGCGCATGATGTGTTCGTCGCCGGTCTTCGACATCCAGCGGATCAGGTCGTCGTCAGAGAGATTCTGGATGGTGTCGGGTATCGGCATGGCCTTGCCGGAGACCGGCACGGGGTAGGTATCGAACAGCATCTCCGGCAGTTCCGGCAGCACTTCCCGCTTGCGCCGCCGCAGGATGTAGGGCGCGAGACGGGCGCGAAGCTGTTCGATGTTCTTGGACCCGGCGATCTGCCGGAGCATCGGCCCACCGCCGAAGCGCACATGCTTGATGTCGCAGTAGCACTCCTCGAACTCGAACTGCTTCATCAGCTTGCCGGTCGGCAGGCGGATGACCTCCGGGAACAGGGCATAGAGGATCGGGAAGAGTTCGCCCGAATGATTGGGAGTAGGCGTCCCGCTCATCGGGAGACACCAGCCCAGAATCGGTTTCAGCGTGTGCAGGACCGCCCTGGTTCTGATCGCCTTCGGGTTCTTCAGAGCATGGGCCTCGTCCAAGACCGACATCTCGAACGGCTTGGCCTTGCTGGCCTCGGCGATGTAGTCGAAGCCGCCGGATTTGCTCATCGATAGCAGCGAGTAGGACAGGATGAACGCGCCGTCTCCCTTGGCCATGGCCCGCACGTCGGCAGGCTTCTCGACCACGGTTACTTGGATTTCCGGCCACCAGCGCCTAAACTCTCGGACCCATGTCAGCTTGCCGACAGACGGGCAGAGGATCAGGAGACGCTCGACCTTGCGCCGCTTGGCGACTTCGATGGCGGTCGCGGACTTGCCCACCCCCATCTCGTCGGCGAGATAGGTCGAGTGGTCGCGCGGGGCGATAATGTCGGCAGCCCGCTTCTGGTAATCAAAAAGCGCGAACGTCATGCGGCCTCTTCCTTCTTGCCCGACAGCATCCCGGCTATGGAGATACCCGTAGGCGTGATGCGCCAAACTATGCACATCGCCTTGCTTGGGGCCTTTCGCCTCATGCCGGAGTCTTCGATAAAGCCTTGGTCGCGCAGTTCAGTGCGGCGCTTGCCGACGCTGTTCTGCTGTCGGCCTGTGATAGCGGCAAGGTCATAGTCGGTTAGCCCCAGCCGGTGTTGGTTATGGATTTCCAGCACGAGAACCCGGTCCTCGTTGAAGCGGAAAACCTTGGCTTTGTGGCTAGTCTCCGGGTCGGTGTTTCGAGCAAGTGCCATAATGTCTCTCCCTTGGTCATTCGCAGATCTTGAACTCGACGACGCGCGGGTCTGCGGTCTCCGCCGCGCGCCAGCGGTAGCCGTCGCCGGGGAAGCAGCCGTCGTCCGGCGTCGGCCACATCGACCAGAAGCCGGTGGCCATCAGGATGGCGTAGAGGCCGCCGATAGCGAGTAGCATCTTCATGCGCGTGTCTCCTTGTGGTAGCGCGCAAGCAGGAGAGCTTCGGCCCTCCCGTGGTCCTTCTTGCGCGACAGCATCTTGCAATCCGGCCAGAATCTGATGGCCAATGCCCGTGATTTCTCCCCGTCAGAATCGAGGTTGAAGTGCTTTTTCCATCTGCTTGGCGCTACCTGCGCCAGAGGTATCTGATTGGCGGAAAGAACCCCGCGCAGGAGACCGCAGCCCATGCCGAACCGGAAGGCGCTGGTGATCCCCTGCTTGGGCATTGCCGACACCTGTTCGATGATGGCTTCGTCTGGGAGCCAGAACCGGACGATCCGGTTGAACTCGGAAGCGTCCACCATCTTGTCGACCACCGGCACGTCGTCTGCAAAGAGACACCTGCCGTCACTGTCTAGGAAGGCGTAGGCGGCAGAGACACTGCCGGGGTCGATGCCCAGAATTATCATGTTGCCGCCACCACCCTGTTGAACTGCTTGACCGTCAACACGCCAAGACGAACAGGACCGCCATTTTTGGGGTGCCGTGAACGCAGCGTCCTGTCGAAGGTCCGGTATGATGTAAGCGCCGTCTCGACAGCCCAACGAACATCACTTGTGTCCACGCAGTCGTCCTGCACCGCGATTTCGACAACGACTCGTTTTATGCTCCACCTAGTCATCGCTTGAGGAACTCCTCGACCAGCCGCACCATGATCGCGCGCTGCTTCTGGGCGTCGTCGAGCGCCTTCATCATGCGGAAGAACAGGCCGACATCGCCGACCGCGCTTTCACGGACGGTGAGTTCGTCCATCAGCAGGATCAACTGGCCGTCGGCTCTCATGCTGCGCTTGACGGAGCGAAAGACCGGGTCTCCCTCCGGGATGCCCATTGCCTCGGCTTCGTCGAGTATCTTCTGGCCCTGCGCGTTGTGCAGGATCATGTCTCGCCGAGTCTTGTCGGCCAGCGCGCGCAGTTCTTCGGGGGTCTTGTTCTTGAACTTCACTTTGTCTCTCCGGTTGGTCTTGGCCGTTTAAAAAAGCGCTTCTTCTTCCTCGCGGATGATCCAGTCCACCGGGATAGGCTTCGGCAGGTTCTGCGCCACCCTTAAAAGGAACGGCAGCCACCGCGTCGGGATGGAGTTGCGCGAGCGCCAGTTGCGGATGACACTGACGGTCGGGCTTTCGTAGCCCGACTCGGCGATGAGTTCGTGGATCTCCTGATCGCTCCCCAACGCGTCGAGAAAGGCCCGAAACTCGTATTTCGGCAGGTTTCGTTGCGCGATTGGCTTGAGATGGGTGTAGCGGGGCATGGTTGGTTGCTCCAGGGCGATTTGTGATTTCGTCGCTGTGTATATGGTGGGCATTCTCCAAAAGCAAGCGGATTTCTATTGACAGCGCACAAAAACACATGAGAGATGGCGCACGACCAAACAAATGGAGAGATGAAATGCCAACTGAAGCACGGGTTGCCGACTACGAACGCGAGGACATGCTCTACAAGGAGCAGGCAAGGCTTGTGGCCGAACTCGCCGAGGCGCGGGCGCAGATCGCGGTGCTAACCAAGGCACAAGTCGAAGCAGTCGATATGGCCTCCGAGGCTCATCGACAGGCAGTCGAGGCGCGGGCGCAGAACAAGGACGCCTACGAACTGGCCTACTCCGTTGCCCGCCATGACATGGAGGTGCAACTCGCCGAGGCGCGGGCGCAGATCGCGGCCCATGAAACCGAGTGGCAAAAATTACGAGACCTATTTGGCCTCGACGGCTGGTATGACGGGAAATGGCAAGGCATCCCTGCCCCTAGTCAGATTGTTACTCACGTTGACTACATTGCAAATGACCGAGCCGAGGCGCGGGCGCAGATCGCGGCCAAGGATGCGGCGCTGCTGCGGGACGCCAACAAGGAAATCTACTGCGCTAATACGGGCTTTAAAGACGCCATTCGACAACGCAACGAGGCGCGGGCGCAGATCGCGGCCAAGGATGCGGCGCTGGACGCATTGGACGAGGCTCACCAGATCACGCAGCAAGGCTTGTGGCAGGACATCACGGAACTGCGGGCAAGCTTGGCTGGCAAGGAGCAGGAGCATCAGGACTTCCGCCTGCAAAACGATGCTGAATGGCGAGCCAAACTGGATCACCTCAAGGCGCAGATCGCGGCCAAGGATGCGGCGCTGCGACGGGCGCGAGAGGCTCTCGTCTGCTGGAACGGCTATGTGCAAAACGTTGATGACGACATAGCCGTCATAGACGCCGCTCTTGCAGCGGGGGCAACATGACCCGCTACGACGAGAAGGCTGACCGTGGACCCGACGAAGCACCGCGCAAGACCAAGATGCTGCGCTATGTCGGCAGGGACGGCAACCATGAGCGTTTCGAAGAATGGTGGCTGGACGAAGACGGCTACCCAACCCACCCGGTAGACGCTGACGAGGAGACAGAACAATGCCTATCGTCGTCGAACTGAGCGACCCAAAGGACGCCGAGAAGACCACCATGGAAATCGCCAGCTTCCTGCTGGACCTCGCGTGGCGAATCTCCAGGGACACCGAAATCTGCCCGATCTGCCTGATGGAAGTGATGCACGACATGGTCGCGACGGCCCACGCCGACGGCAAGATCGAACACGTCAGGATGTCTCTCCGCGAAGGGGAGACCGACGAAGACACGATGGGTGAGCCGATCACGAGTACCATCCAGTGAGCGACCAGATACTGCACATCGATTTCGAGACGGCGTCTCTCCTCGACCTGAAGAAGGTCGGGGCTTCCCGCTATTCCCGGCACCCCTCGACGGTGGTGCTGTGCATGTCGTGGGCGTTCGACGACGAACCCGTGCAGCACGTCCTGCTGCCCGCGAGACACCAATACGGGCTGCCGGACAAGGTGCGCGGCCATCTCATTCAGGGCGGCACCCTCGCCGCATGGAACGTCCACTTCGAAGCGAACCTGATAGAGAACTGGTTCGGCCTCCAACTGGATCCGAAGCAATTCGAATGCACCATGCAGCGGTCTCTCTACGGCGGTCTCCCGGCTGCCCTGGGCATGGCCGGGTCGGCGTTAAGACTTCCGATCCAGAAAGACCCAGCCGGGCATCGGCTGATGCTCTCCATGTGCAAGCCAAGGCCGCTGCCGAGGGGGAAGAAGACGACGGCCTTCCCGACCTTCTGGCACGAGGATGCGCTGGAGGGGCCTTCCAAGCTGGCTGCGCTGGCTGCCTACTGCGACCAAGATGTGGAGGCCGAAAGAGCCATCTCCAATTACATCCCCAATCTGCCGCCGAGCGAGCGGGAACTGGCGGCGCTGGACTGGGAGAGCAACAGGATCGGCATCAAGCTGGACCTCCAGTTGATCGACCGGATGATGGAGATCGCATCCGCCGAGACAGCGCTGCTGAATGCCGAGTGTTCGCTGCTGACGCAGGGGGTTATCACCTCGCCCGGCACTCAAACCACGGCGCTGACCCGGTGGTTCGACTGGATGGGCGACCCGATCCCCGACGTGGGCAAGGAGACCATCAGGGAGACACTGGAGTACGCGGCGGACCTCGACCTCGACCCGGTGGTCGAGAAGGTTCTGGACCTCCGCCAGAAGGTCGCCAAGTCGTCTGTCGCGAAGCTTCAGGCGATGCTCAACGCCGTCGACACCGACGAGCGGGTGCGAGGGACGCTCCAGTATTACGGCGCGGGGCGCACGGGGCGCAGTTCGGGGCGTCTGATCCAGCCGCAGAACATGCCGCGACCGATGAGAACGATTGCCAAGATCGTGCCGCAGGTGGTCAAGGCGATCAAGAACGGCCTCGACCAGGAGGGCATCCGCGAGTTCTACGGAGAACCCTTGGAGGTTGTCTCCACCTGTCTCCGGGGCTGTCTGATACCGGGAGACGGCAAAGTCTTCTTCGTCTACGACCTCGCGCAGATCGAAGCGCGGGTTCTGGCGTGGCTCTCCGGGCAGACCAACATCGTCGAGGCGTTCCGGGCCTTCGACCTCAAGCAGGGGCCGGACATCTACCAGTTCACCGCCGACCAGATGGGGCTGGGGTCCAGAGACGCCGGAAAGGTCGCGGTTCTCGGTCTTGGCTACGGCATGGGGGCGAAGCATTTCGTCGACTTCGCCAAGGGCTACGGGATTACCCTCACGCAGGAGGAGAGCGAGAGCATCGTCTGGGCGTGGCGGGACGCCAACGAGCAGATCGTCCAGTTCTGGTCATCGCTAGACACCGCTATCCGCATGGTCCTGAACCAGCCGCCGCCTTACACCATCCCGCTGGGCGGGCTGCAACTGGAGACGGCGAAGGCGCGCAACGGAGACCTGCTGCTGACCATCAAGCTGCCATCCGGCAGGAGATTATTCTATCGCAACTGCCGTCTGGAAGTGGACCCCGATTCGACCCGCAACGGCATGGCCATCACCTATGATGGCGTCGATCAGTACACCAAGCGCTGGGGACCGATCAGGTCTTGGGGAGCCAAGTTCGCCGAGAACATAACCCAGGCAGTCGCCAGAGACATCATCTTCGACGGGGCCACAAGGATCCACGGGATTGTCGCGAAGTTAGTTCTCTCCGTCCACGACGAGGTGGTCTTCGAAGTCGATCCGATTGCGCTGGACGCGCAGATGTCGGTCGACGAAGCCTTCCTGCGCGGCAAGGAGGTGATCGAAGAGGCTCCCGACTGGGCCAAAGGTCTCCCGGTGGCTGCCGAGGGGGCTGTCATGAACCGCTACGGCAAGCCATGAGCAAAATCCTTGGACGGCAGATCAACCACCCGCACGATTTCGTGGCGACACCGGAGAAGGCTGTCCTGTCTCTTGTCCCCCATCTGCCGCTGGGCGTGAAATATTACGAGCCTTGCTATGGCCAAGGCGACCTCGTCCGGGCGCTGAACAGGAATGCCATGGCCGAGTGCGTCGGTTGGTCGGACATCCGGCCTCCCGGACGAGTCCTCGACGCGGCGGCACTCACGGCAGGAGACCTCGGAGACGCCGAGATGTTCATCACGAATCCGCCCTGGAGCGTTCACCTGCTCCATCCGATCCTCGATAATCTGCTGTCTCTCGACCGCCCGATCTGGTTCCTGCTCTACACGGACTGGCTGTTCACGAGACAGGCGGTTCCCTATCACCCGTTCATCTGGCAGGTGGTGACGATGCCGAGACAAATCTGGATAGCCGGGACAAAGGACACCGGCACCGCCAACTGCTGCTGGATTCTCTTCGATCCCCTGTGGAAGAAAATCGGCGGTGGTGGATGGCTGTCGGGCTGGCCGACAAAGTAAAGGCCCCTCGCAGGTGGGGCGAGGGGCCTGATAACTTTCGGATGAAGGGGACGCGACCAAACGACCTTTTCTTCACCCTGAGAATGGTGCATCGTCTGCGGCGGAGAGTAAACCAGCCAAACCCGTCTTTCGACCAAGAGGCGGCAACGTAACCGAAGACCAATGGAGGCCATTCCTGTGAATGAAGATAAGTCAACCGGATCCCCTCCGCAAGAGCCGCCGTCATCCTCCAATCAGCGTAGCGTGGATTTTCTGGACGCATTTGGGGGTTTCGACGTGCATGGGCTGTTCCTCGCGGGGTCCATCCCCGGCGACAAGGGTCTGGTGGTTATTGGCCACTACACCGAGGAAGCCCTGCGAAAACTCCCCGACAACCAGCGCCACCACGTCACGGCTGCGACCTATCCGCTGGGGCTGACCAACCGCGACGACGACAGGATCGAGTCGGTGCCGTTCATCGTCTTCGACGACATCGGCAAGAAAGTCACGGCTGCTCCCGGCACCACGTCGATCACGGACGGCATCGAAATCGACGAGGACGCCTTTGATATGGTGGCAGAGCCATCGTGGAAGACGGAGACTCGGCGCGACAGGTATCAGTTCGGCTACCACTTCGACCCGGTGCTGACCCCGGATCAGGCGCGGTTCATCTACAAGGCTCTCAAGAGACACCCGATATTCGGCCCCGGTCTCCATGCCGTCGGGCAATACTTCCGGCTGCCGACCGGCACCAACACGAAACCCGACGGGCGTGGGTTCAGGACGAGGCTCACTCACGTCGGCAACTCGTGGACGTTCGGAATGTTCTGCCGCGAGTTCGGGATCGACCCCATGGCTGAAAGTCCTCCTGGGGCTTCGGGGGCTGGGTCCGCCGCAGGGGAGACACTGTCTCCAGAGAACGTCAAAGCCCTGCTCGACCTGATCCCCAACAACCGGCCAGAGGGCGGCGACCCACGCAGGGGAAGGTCTTATGATGAGTGGACGAGAACCGGCCTCGCCACATGGGGCGCGACGGGCGGCGAAGGGTTCGAACAGTTCGACGAGTGGTCGCAGAAGTCCGACAAGTACGACGAGGCAGAGACCAGACGGGCGTGGGACACCTATTCGAGCGCCAAGGGGTCAGCGACGACCCTGCGGAAGATCGTGGAAGAGATCCATGGGGTAGATTCACCGGAGAGACAGGAAGCGCAGAAGATTTTCGCGCGGGACGAGGAGATGTTCCCTGACCTCGACGCAGAGACCCTGGCTGCCGCCGGGGCGACTGCGGGAGCCGGTTCAGGCCCGGCGGCTGCCAAGGCTGCGGGCATGAAGATCGACGAGTTGCTAAGGGAAATCGCCAAGACGCAGGTGACGCCCAAACACCACCGTTCGGGAGACACACCGCATTGGGGGCTGAACGGCAAGGTCCAGACGCTCCGCGAGGCTGCCGTCAACATCGTCGCCCCTCCGACCATCATGACTCCTTACGAGCGCGGGGTTCTGTCGGTGTTGGGCGGTATGCCGGGGCTGGGGAAGTCTCTTCTGGTCCTGCAACAGTCGCTGGCTGTCTCCTACGGGCGCAAAGACCTGCTGCGGTACGGCCAGAGCGAGATGAACTTCGGCGGGGATGTGATCTACATTTCCAACGAGGACGGGCTGAACGTCATGAAGCGCCGCTTCAAGGCGTGGGAGCAGAGACATGGGTTAGCTGGGGTCGTGCCGCCGCACGAGGTAATCCCGCTGAAGTCCACGCTCCTGCGCTGGGACGGCACCAAGGGCTGGGAGTTCGAGTGCCTCGAAATTCTGGAAATGGTGCTGGGGTGGGTGCAGGGCGGCAGAGACATCGCGATGATCGTGGTGGACACGCTGGCGACCTCGGTCACCGGGATCGACGAGAACCAAGCCAAGGACATCAATCCGGTCATGCAGTTCCTGGATCGGCTGGCCAAGGTGTTCTGGGCGTCCGTGGTGTTCATCCATCACGTCAACAAGGGATCGGTCGGGGACGAGGACAGGTCCATCGTGGCGCTGAAGGGGTCGTTTGCCATTGGCGGATCGGTGCGGGGGGCAGTGACACTCACACCGGCCAACAGGGGAGAGGTCGAGAACTACGGCTGGGAGGGGCGAGACATCGTGGTCGAGTATGTGGCGAAGGCCAATGATGACCGGGCGAGGTATGTGGCCTGCTACTACGAACTGACAACGGAGGCCATTCCGGTCGGGGATGCGGTGGATCCAGACAAGATGGTGGCTCAACAAACGGTTGTATTGGAGCCTATCCGGCCCGTGAAGACAACAGAGGATATGACGGCTCTACGAGCGTGGTGCGACCTGATCGAAGAGGCGGTTCGGAGGGGGAAGAAGGTCCGCCGGTATGCCCCGACGGCGCGGAATACGGGAGCCAATTCGGCGCATCGGGTACTGGGTGTCTCCGTCATGAAGGCAGACGAAATCATTGCCAAATTGGAAGATTTGGGCTGGGTGGAGACCGTGGAGGGGAGCGATGGGAGTGGCCATGGCAAGGTTCCTCTCGTGGTTATGAAGGGGGTAAAATAGGGGTAGCGCAGTTAGACTGAGCATTAGCGCAGTCTAACTGGGGAGGCAGCGCAGTCTGACCCAAAGGGTATCAGACTGCGCGCGGCCATTAAGGTTCGAACATATCATCAGACTGCGCGCGACCAGACAGAGGAGAGTGCCGAATGAAAATGAGATTGCCGCGAAAGATCCAGCCGGGCGACACATGGGTCGCGGAATGTAAAGGGTGGCTTCTGGTCTATCAGGCGAGACAGACCGAAAACCCGGACTGGGCGAACTTCAAACTCTATCGGAGAGTGCCGTCTCCGAAGACGGTTTATTGGCTCGCCTATAACCGGGCGCAGCATCGCATGGCGCAGGGGAACGAGGAGAGCGCCCTGCTGAAGTACCACCCGGACATTGCAACTTGGGCGTTTGGAGAACTGACGGAGTGGGTGAGGATGTTCCACGAAGAAGAGGAGTTTGCCTGATCCGACCCCTGGGGGGGTGATTCCGAGATCCTGAATTAACCGGGAGACTGCCGGAGACAGGAAGCAAGGCCACCTCGCTTCTACGCCCTGGCGCTCCCCCTGGGAATTTCCCCAAGGCCACCCACCAACCCCCGGCCCTGTTCCACACGTTTGGCCCAGACAAAAATTCCGGTCTGTTTTCCTATATTAGTTTTCGCCCGTGAGTACCCCCTGGTGCGGCGCGCGGGCCTAAAAGGTAGGCTCGCGCCCAGCGCGCGCCGCGCGTCAGCGCGCGGTCTCCCGCGCAGGCGCAGCGCGCAGCGCGTGACGGTCTCCCGTCTCCCGTCTCCCGTCTCCCGTCTCCCCGTCTCCCGGCTCATGTCTCCCAAAAGCACAAACCAAGAACGAAATTTTTGATGGTTGCGACCTGGCGCGCTTTCCAAAAACGCAAACCAAAAGAGACATGGGAGACTTGACATAGGGCGAACATGTCTCTAAATCACAAATTCCGGCCAGCGACCAAGGCCGCCAACAAACCAAACGGAGAGAACAAATGTTGAAACTTTCGAAAAATGTCCGCGATGCTGTCCGCGCCATGATTCGCAATCATCCTGACTTTGATGGCTTTCGCGCCTTCAATGGTAATTTCGCTTCAAGAGATCTGACAACGGAGTTGGCGCTTAAGGCGGCGCAGGAATTCGGACTCATGGATCAGGTCCGCGACATGGTTGCGACCGCTGGCACAATCGAAGAAATGGAAACCGCTGCAATGCCTGTCGCGTCTGTTGAGACAGAGTCCGCGCCTGACCTAGCGGAAACGGTCCTGTCGCCCTTGCGGCCTTTCCTGTCGCCTGTCCTGCTAGGTCAGGTAGAGACCGCGCTTGCGCCTATCGTCATGGCGGCGCTTAAGCCCGCAATCGAGATTGAAAAGACCGTGACGGTTCACGTCGACGAGTCAGGCGCTGTCGTCGCTGCGCCTGTCTCAAACGATGCGGCCAGAATCGAGCAGACCACCTTTGGCAAGCTTTGGGGATTCCCGCGCCACAAACATGCGGCGCTTCCGGTCTCGCGTTGGGATTCGAGCGCAGCGCCTATCGTGGATCCCTACTATGTCGCGGATCCTGCGCTAATCGCGAAACTGACCGGTTATGTCGAGAATGGCGAATATTTCTGGACAGCCGGTCCGGCTGGCACAGGTAAAACCACCGCCCCAACGCAGTATGCCGCGCGCACCGGGAGACCGTTTGTTCGAATCGCTTTCAACCGCACAACGGATCCCATTGACCTGTTTGGATCCGATGGTCTCAAAAACGGAAATACCGGATGGAAAGACGGGATTCTGACGCAGGCAATCCGCAAGCCCGGAACCATTATCCTGCTAGACGAAATTACCGCCTGCCCGCCCGGAATCGCGATGGTGCTGCAAACGCTCTTGGATGAGCGCTACCTGAATCTTGCAACGGGGGAGCAGGTCCGCTGCGCTGATGGTGTCGCCTTTTGCGCTGCCGACAATACGCGTGGCTATGGCGACGAAAGCGGCCTTTATGCGGGGACGCAACAGGCTAATGCCGCCTTGGTCGACCGCTTCGCGGCCATGCTCTATGTCGACTACATGTCGCCCGACCGCGAAGCGCAGGCGCTGGCTAATCGGACAACAGCGCCGCGCAGCGCCTGTGACCGTGTGGTTGCTTTCGTCAACAGCGCAAGAAAACTTTCCGGCTTTGACGCTAGGCCGCTGTCGCTGCGCCGGATGGTCGCTTTCGTGAACATGGCCGGAAGAGGATTCGATGTCGCGGAATCTTTCCATGACACTGTCCTGTCCAGATTGCCGGAAGCAGAACGGGAAGCGCTGCGCCAGCATTTCAGCGCCGCCTTCGATGTCGCGGCCTTTACGGGAGACATGGGCGGGAAAGCTTCCGCGCCACTGTCAGACGCGCCGCAACAGGTCGATGCGCGCAAAAGCTTTCCCGACCTAGCGCAGGACTAAGGCTAATTCGCCAATATCAAGCGGGAGACTTGTCTCCCGCTTGACTCATGTGTGAAATTGGCGCATAAGCGCTTTGCGCTTAGACGCAAGAGACCGAAAACGGAGAGAATCGAAATGACCGCTTATGAACAAAAGCTTTTAGAAATCGCCAAACGCCGGGAAATTTACGCTAATTTCGAAGCTAAGGTTGGAGGCGTAAAGCTTGAAGACGTGCAGAAAGCTATCAAGGCTTTGCTGCGTCAAAAACTGATTTATACATCTAGCCGCGCGGCCAAGAATTATTTCGGATCCGGCTTTGCGGGATATCGCGCGCTTTAAATTGACCTGACCAAACAACGGAGAGAACAAATGCAAGTTTTAGTGACAGACGCCTTGGACGCGATGGAAATGAATATTCGCGCCTTCCTGACGATAGCAGGCGAAAAGGCCGGAAACGTTGGCGCGCGCATCGATAGCGTATCGGGAACTGCCAGCATCAAACATTTTAAAAACGCATGGACCGGCGCGATTGACGTTGAAGTCAAGTTTCCGGCCATGGCCAGCGCGACTCGCCTATCCAAGGAAGAGCTGGACCGCTGGACCGGCTATTTCCTTCACGAATTGTGCCATGCGCTCTACACTGACGAAACCGCTTGGCATACCGCTGTTCGTGAGCGGATCCACGTTCTGGTCAATGCGCTGGAAGACGTGCGCATTGAGACTAAATTCAATCATGCGGCTATCGCGGCAAATTCGACCAAGGTTCTAAACGCTTTGCTGTCGCATTGCGTGGCCGCGCTTCCGGCTAGCTACAATCCAAACGACATGAAAGACTTGCCTTGGTTGCTGGCAATGGCCGGTCGCGTCCACGTTTGCGGCTACAATCTCCCGGAAGCGCAGGCGCAGCTAGACAAGCTTTCGCCTGCTATGTCGGCCTTGGTCGCTGATGTCATGGCGCAGGTTAGCAAGGCGCAAAGCACAAACGATATTCTGGACATCGTGCGCGCCTTGAAAGCGCGCCTTGCGCCTAAGCCGGGAGACAAGCCAGAAGGCGACAGCGGCAAAGGCGACAAGTCAAAGCCGGAAGGCGAAAAGCAGGACAGCGCGCCTGTCGATAGCGACAGTGAAACGGAAACGGCCGACAGCGGCGCAGCGGAGACCGTAGAAGCGCAGGAAGGCGATAAGCCGGAAGAGGATAGCGCAGCGCCCGCGCCGGTCTCCAGCGGCGCTCCTAATGGCGAACAAGGCGAGTCAGGCAACAGCGCAGGCGGAAGCGGCGATTCAGACCTGACCGCTGACTTCGATCAAATGCGCGCTGTCGAGATGGATCCCGTATCGGATGAAATCAAAGAGTCCGCGCAAGGCGCAAAGCGGAATCCCGTGAACGCTTCGAAAGAGTCGGTCATGGCGGAAGCAATCCGCAAGGCGCAGCGCAGCGCAGGCGTGGCGCGGCCAGCGATGGAAAGCGTCTGGATGAAAGAGCCAACGGCTAGCGTGGCCGCGCTGTCGCAAAACGCCTTGCGCGCCGGAAAGCTTAAGGCGCAGGTCGCGCGCGTTTTGAAAGCGGCGGATAACGAAACTTATGAGCGCAATCGCCCTAGCGGTCGCCTAGACCGTTCTGCAATGGCGCGCATAGGCGCAGGTCAGACGGAAGGCGTTTACGCTAGGCGAACCTTTTCCAGCGGCTATGAAACGGAGATAACCGTTTTGCTAGACCATAGCGGATCCATGTCGGGAGCTTACGCATGGGCGGCGTCGACTCTCGCGCTGACAATCGCGCAGGCGGCGCAAAGCGTAGGCGTCAAAAACGATATCCTGTCGTTTTCCTCGACAGAATTCGAGACTGTCAAGGCGACCAGCGAAACGCCTACGCTTCCCATCGTCCTAAAGCGCCTTGCGCGCCTTGGATTGACCGCAGGCGGATCCACGCCGCTTTCCTCCTGCATGATTTCCGCGACGGCGAAGCTTGCGGCGCGCGCGCCAAACAAGCGGAAGATCCTGTTTGTGGTATCTGACGGCGATTGCGATTCAGGCGGTATCATGGTGCGCAAAGCTTGCGACTATGCAAGGCGGATGGATGTCGAGACCGTGGCGCTTTGCATCGGGATTCCTTCCCATGACGGATTTAGCTTGGCGGTCTCATGCAAGCCTGACGATATTGCCAGCGCAGGCTTAGGCGTTCTTGTTCGCGCCTTGGAGCGCGAAAGCGCCTAGTCGCCCGCGACCTGCCCGCAAAGCCTGAAAGGCGCGCTCTAGAGCGCGCCTTTCTGCTTTTAGGCTATCCGACTAGCCGGGAAACTTGAATCGCGCTGCAAAGCCTGTTTTTGTGGCGCTATGGCCATATCGAAGAATCGCCCTAACTGGCGCGCGCCGCTTAGGACCGCTAGCAAGGCGCAGCGCTTTCCCGGCTATCGGTCTAGCTTTGGCGACGGTCACGCTAGCCGGAAGCAATGCAAGGCGACAGCGCGCGCCACTGGCCAGCGCTGTCGCAAAGATAGCGTTCAAGGCGGATCCTGTTGTGCTTCGCATGGCGGTCACGCAAACGCCTATCAGGCGCAGCGCGCGGACCTAGGCGACAGGTTTATCCCGCTGGCTACTGGCCGCGCTGCGCCGCGCTATGCGCTGGCCGCGCTGGCCGCGCTATTCGAGTCGCTTCCGCCTGACGTGCCAGAGTCGCGCCTGTTGTCGCCTGTCGAAAGAGGAAAGGCGATAGAAGCGCGGCGCAATGCGCGCCTAGGATTCACGAAGCCATGTCTCTAAAATGTCTCCCGGCTAGCCGCGCTTGCACGTCTCCCGTGCTTGTCTCCAAAGGGCCGATTTCAGGCTCTCCAGGCGCACCTGGAGACATGAGAACAGAACGTGAACGATGAGACGCGTGTCTCGTTTGGAGACACACGTCTCGTATGTAAGCGTTGACTTACGGAGACACGCTAAGTGTTTGATATTGTTTGGTTTTTCTATCCGACCCCTGGCCTGGCCTCGGGCCGCCGCGCCGCACGGGAATGTAAGCTCACCTAGAAAATTTGTCTCTTTTTAAATCGGGAAAAATAACCCAATGAACAACCCATCAGAACTCGACAAGGCCGTCAAAAAGACCCCCAAAAGACGCGAAATAAATACTTCGCCGGCTAAGGAAGACATCCGAAAACTCGCCCTCCGCGCCCTACTTGAGGTTGCAGATGACCCGGTTGCACCGAGCGCCGCCCGTGCAGCCGCAGCGCGAACTTTGCTTGAGAGTTTAGGCGACATCGGGCGTCTCCAGGAGGTCGCCCAGAGGGCCGAAAAACCCCTCAACGAGATGTCTCCCCGCGAGATAAACGAGGAATTGGATCGCTTAAGGCCCAGAAAATAAGGCTTGAAAGCAGTCTCGGGATTGATACTCTTCGTTTATGAGGCGTTCCCAGTCCGCAGAAACCCGCTTTCTTGCCAAGACCCGGATTGACCCGGCTACCGGCTGTCTGAACTGGCATTCGCAGTCGAGCAAGGGCCGGAAGAAACCAACATACCCGATGATGGTGGTTGAACGAGGCAAACCGCGCGTACAAGCGTCCCACTACGCGCTCGAACGCGCCGGGAGACCGCTGAAACCGGGGCAAT
>Ga0193738_1000159_pt1 | contig 46140 bp, 57 predicted proteins | sample L2a1metaG_FD_144927 | JGI IMG/M metagenome (GOLD analysis project Ga0193738, IMG submission 144927) | Soil microbial communities from a riparian zone of the East river system, Colorado, United States - L2a1 | ecosystem: Environmental > Terrestrial > Soil > Riparian zone | place: USA: East River... | reverse complement strand
TAGCCTCACCCTTGTTGTGTAGCGAATGGAACTGAATCCGTTTCCGTTCGATGATAGCGTCTAGTTGTGGGTCCGTAGTCGTCAGACCCTCTAGATGTGCGTAGACTGCAGAGACTGAAGTAGCGACAGAACCGATGCGGATGAATCGTCCCTCGCACTGTTCCTCTTTGCCTGGATTCCATTGTCTTTCATGCATCAGGCAATCACAACACGTCTGTAGATTGAGTCCCTCGCCTGCCGCTAACTGACTGGCTACGAGTATCGCACGAGGAGCTGAATTGAATTTCTCCTGTGTCTGGAATACATCTCCACCCGCGACGAACTGCAGGACTGGAATCTCTTTGCCGTATTTGGCCTTAATCTCTTCGTATAGAATGTCCTGAACATCCTTATGATGGGCGAATACGCAGAGTTTCCTATCCGTGCCGTCTACGAAATCCTCGACGTAGTCCAATGTAGTTGGAATCTTTGCGAGTGCGACGAGGTGACGCATCTTTGCCATAGCAGCGATGATAGCCATACCGCCCATGTCTGCGGCCTGTGCCTCATACCACTTAACGAATTCGTCTACTGCCTCATCGTATGATGTCTCATCCTGCGGACTCATCACGACATTCAACTTCGTCCTGTTGACGAGTGGCAACTCTGGCAATACTTCCGTGCGCTCACGACGGATACACAAGTCTTTCGTGTATTCTTTGAATTGTGGAATACGTCTAATTCCACCTTCTTTACGGAATGCACCTTGAAAGTAATAATCCACCCACTGTCGCTTGAACGCTTCTTCAGAGTGGAACTTAGTCGGGTCCATCATATTGAACACCGGAAATAGTTCACTGCCTCTGTTATTCCACGGCGTCCCACTGAGTGGAATTACTTTCCTACCCTTAACTACCTTACGTACCATCTGAGTGCGTGTGGAGTCAACATTCTTAATCTGTTGACATTCGTCTAGAATCACACACTTGATGCCGACCCGATTGAATTGCTCGATATTGAATCCTGAGTTGACAATCGTGCCGTTCTTGAGAGTCCGCGTCTTAGGCACCAACATATCGTATCCGATGATGTAGTGATTGACGCCCGGCATCAGATAATCTTTCGACGAATTGATTATCTGTGGAATGTGTGTCGTCTCTAGACCGTGGCACATCCAATTCATAATGAAGTGCGCCGTCTGATATTTCAGAGCTGACTTGACAATCCAGAGAACAGGCCAGTATTCGGGATGGAAATACACCACTGCGCCGGCCTGAATTGTCTTACCTAATCCCATGTCATCGAAGCATGCCGCGCCATGATTGACCGCCAGACCTGCCTCGATGAATTCCATTCCCTTTAACTGAAAGTCATAGGGTCTCTTTCGGTTACAGAGTACACAAGTATTCTTTTCCCACTTGTGTTCACATGTCTCTGACCCACCGAACTGGAACTTATGGAATGGAGTTCCTTTAGGAATATTCTTGAGAATGACATGACCACATTCCAATGTGGTGAATCTCATGTTGGGAGTCGTATCGCCTGACATGACGATAGTCTTTTCAGACTTCATGACGGCGACTTTACCACACGTAGGACATTTGTCCTGAAGTCGTGTGATATTGTATTTCGGAGTGCGAATGATATGTTCCTCGAATGTCACCTCTACCGTCGCACCTGACCTAATCGCATCGATGACTTCAGGTGATAGTGACAGATTCGAGCAGGGCAGAGTGTTATCACATCCAATCTCTCTAGCCTTAGCGGCCCACGTGTCATTATGTCCATGACCTGGACAGAGTGCATGGGCAACTTCGTGCTTGATTGTATTGATAACATCCGGGTCAGGATGGATGTCGATGTGGTGGGCAGACAAGATGATACACTTGTCTTTATAGCTGCAGAGTCCTAGGAATCTAGAGTCTGCATTCTGATTCAGTCTGACTGACCAGTCTGCCAGTCCATGCCTAATTAGCTCTTCCCTAAGTCTTTGTGTTGCTTGTTGTCTAGTCATGTGTGATAGTCCTTGCGGATGCGTATCAATTACTCTGTTACTATTACATGCCCGGCTGAAGAGTGCCCATCAGTTCGGCAATCTGTCTAGCAGCCGCATCTGCCGTCAGATTCTTCTTCGCTGCTAGGAACTGAATCTGCCGCATGTCGATACCATACTTCTTCGATGCGTTCACTAGTTCAGTCTTGTTGTACTTCGGCTTCGACTGTGAGACTGGACTAATCGACTTCTCTTTCTTCGTGGGCGCGTTAGGCTTATAGCTCACGTCGAATTGCTTGTATTTCGCACGTTCCGATTCTGTCAGACGCGCCGCGACATTCTGTGCATTCACGCGTAGAGCCTGATATGCATTCTTTTTCGCGACAAGTGCGGCCTCGTCATCGAATATTGCCTTCTGCAGAATCTTCAGTCGGCTATCGCACTCTTCTACGATAGCGTAATTCTTCCGTCCGTCAGGAATCGTCGAATCATTCTGAATCGCAGACTGCAATTCGGCGAATGAAACAGTTCCGGCCAGGAATACGTCCTGCTTCAGTTCGATGAGTGTATCCACTTTACGTGACATCTCAATCACTTTGGTGGACTTAGTCGATAAGTCTAGCGCGAGACATTCCTCACACTGACTCATACCCGCTTCGCCAGCATACAGATTTACTTCTACTTTAGTGCAACAGTCGCACTCACCGAATCCGATGATGCGTTTAGTGATAGCCATTACTTTCTTCCCTTCGATGAGGAGACAGACTTGACTGATTCGACTTTCTTGGAAAAGACTGGACGAGTGCGAATTGGGTGAACTCTACCAGAGATATGCCAATCGCATACTCCAGTCCGGTCCACTACGTTATCTGAATTCACTACGAGAGGCAGTCTCCTGACTCTGCGGACTTTCTTACACGTCGTACAAAAGAATCGCTTCATTGGATAGTCCTTTCGGAACTGTTTGACTAATTTCAGTGACGAGTGACCGAGGGATTCATGACTTGAGTATTCATAGTCATGCCGAAGATTAGAAGCGCGACGAATCGCACACTGACATCTTCATTGCGGAAGATATTAACTACTGATGCGATGGAACGTGCGACATCGATAGGTTCAAAACCTAGTACAATGTCTGGATAACCGAGGTATTCGAGATAGTAGAGTACCTCTTCGTGATACTCTACCTGCGTGGTGGGAATAAATCTGTCAGTGGGCATACTGTCCTCTCGGAACTGAGTATTCTCTAGAGTTATTTGCTAGAGTTATTCGGCGGCAAGTGTTGGGCCGCCACTGGTGAGCATGACAGACCGGGGGAGGCGAGTCAACCACAAGATGTGCCGGAGCCGGGTCGGCGGGACCACCACCCCTTGTGGTTTGGGCAGGCGACCCACCGACCGACCCGAAACCGACCCGGACCGACTATGTTTATTTCGACATCTTTTTCATATCTCTTTTCACAGCTCTTTCCCAATCTTCTGGTGTTGGATTTGAATCATGTGTCCAATATCCCAGGAGAGCATTCTGAAAATCTGTTGTTTTCTCAGCTCTTAGATATGGTCTGAGGATGAGAAATAATGGTTCAACTTCTTTTATTCCAAATTGTAATTTGTGTTGAGTTCTATTACTATTTGGCATCTTATAAGGTCCAAGAATCTTACCCAATCCAACAACTGATTGGAAAAATACTAAAACCTCGATATTATCTGAAGCTTGAGGTACATTTGCGTAAAGTTGTGGAGATACTCTACCACTAGTTTCACTTGGATAACTACGATGATAGGATACGTGACCTTCACCATCAAAGAATCCAGCACACCACGCTACTTCAGTGTCAATTGTGGGATTCATCGCAGTTCCCTGCAATCACAATCCAATCCGAGCCATGATGCGCAATCACTCATATGTTCTGACTCAGTTGATTGAACCTGACTAGAGGACTTGATTGGATTTGACTTGATTGAACTGACGCGCGACGGAGAGAAGAAGTCATCATTACTCTCGTTAATGACTTCCATAATCTCCTCACACTTATCACACATCGGCTTATCGTTACGCATATTGTATGGAGTCAACATAAACTGTTTACTACAGTTATTTGGACCCCAACATACTGACATCCGACCCGCAGGCGGCGGCATATTCTTCGGCATGTAGTGTGTACATCCGTCCATACCTGCACAATACCATAATCCCGTCTCCGGCATTCGAAAGTATTTGTGTACGTGCCTCAGAGCATTAGTGATTCGTGCCATGTCTATCTCCTATATTGTTTGGGCATCCTCGTTGCCGTTAGGTCAGGGGGAGGGAGCGAGCGACAGTCCGTCCGCGAGAGGATTCTACCACAATCCGGCTCGTCTGTCAAGCGACCGTCCCCAAAACACTACACCTATTTTCCATCTCTTAAAAAAAAAAAATGATAAGAAGATAGAAGATAGAATTATTGATAGGTGTATTGGTTTGGGGACATGTCATCTGGAGTGGACACCCAGATTGGCCTATTGACTCTCATAGACTGACTGTCCCTCTCTCCCCCTACTATGTCTAGCAAATAACTATATTCTCTAATTATATTTTCTAGAGTTATTCAATATCTGCACAGGATAATTCGGCAGCAGCTTTAGCTGCGAAGTCGGTAGGTCTGCACAGGTTAGACCTCTGGCTGACCTGGCTGGACCTCTATTTTTTGGGCACAAAAAAAGGGCCGACCCTATCCCGAAGGATAGAGCCGACCCAGGTCGGACGGTAGATTGTCGAGGTAGGTCAGTCGGGGATGGTTTGCAGTCCCATCCCCTGAGTCTGTCTGCTAGTCCACCCACGCAACGCCGCTGACCGTCGAGGCAACTTCGCGCGCCTCTGCGTCAGTATACTTGCGAACGCCGTTCACCTTGGCAGTCTGAAGGTTCTTGTAGAGTTCCTTCAGTCTGACCTGGTCATTGTTCTCGGCGGTAGGCTTGACGAGGCCCGCGTTCTTCTGAGCGATGGTCAGAGCAGCCGCACGTGCAGCAATCTGTCGGTCAGTGTTGACGACTTTCAACTGCTCTTCCAGAGTCAGTTCCGCCTTGGCCGCGACCATCGCATCCGTATCGGGATACTCAGTCCAAGTGTAATCGAAGGAAACGGCAGCGGGAAGCTTCGTGCCGTAGAATGTGGAGAATGACGAAGTCTCCGACTTGGTCGTCATGCTCGGCTTGACGGTTTCGACAGTGTTTTCCATTGTGTCAGTGTCCTATGTCTTGCGTCCTGAGTTCTGTCAGGTCAGTCTTACCCGCTCTGCCAGACTATCGACCCGGTGCCGACTGTCTGAATCTTTGTCTATCCTTTCGGGCGGTCTGTCTGGCCGTTCGGCCGTCCAGCGCGTTACTCAGAATCGACTTGTCTAGAGTATCACGACCGGGGGGCCGTGCAACAACAAAATGCAGGTCGGCCGAAAAAAAGTGAGGCGACAGAGTCGGCCGCTATGCATAGTGCGCCGGTCCTAGTCCATGCGAGCCGCCCGAGTCAAGCCCCAAGATGTGGGACAGTGTCGGATGTCAAGCCCCAAGATATAGGAAGGCTAGGCTTCGTTCACATGTCGCGCATAAAGTCAAGCCACAAGATATGGGGGTAGGAGTGTAGCGACTACGCTACATCTTGTACTTGACAGGTGGGGTACACCCATGCATACAGAGTCTCATCACAAGTAGTCGAGGGGGCTTGTAGCAATGACAAATGTCATACAAATTCAAAAGAGAATATCTGAGAGAAAACTAGAATATCTGATACAAAAATGAAAGAATAGAGTCTCATAAATGTGGTACCATACATGTAGATAGAGATATTCGTTCCCCCAGACTGTCTAGAGGAGTCCCGATTCCTTCAAGTCTTTGATTTGGAACGACTTAGCTGGGCACTTGACTTTCCGTGAAAAATCAGGCACAATTCATCGACGGCGACAGCCCCGTCCACTGATTAATTCTATCAGCTAAACTGTCACACTGTAATTTCATTACTGTAGGATAGTTATTATGCCAATAGGTTTAATTAGTGATGACCTCTTCCTTCAGGAATTGAATAGACTTAGTCAGTCTAACAATTCAAGTAAGGCAACCGCACTCACTCCAGAAATTATCACTCCACCGAGTAAAGGTAGATCAGAGGGTGATGTAAATGTCCCTGAGTCTCTGAGGAAAATCATCGGAGAGACGTCTGTAATCGAAGGTAGACAGGCGGCATTAGACCTAGCGGCAGACTTTGGAATCAGTCCCTCATCTGTGAGTGCGTATGCCAAAGGCGCGACTAGCACTACGACATATGATTCACCGAATAAGAGTCTTATAGGTCATATAAATAAGTCTCGTGTACGAGCCATCTCTAAGGCGCAGAAGAGATTGAATGGTGCGCTGAGTGCGATTACTCAAGAGAAATTAGATTACACGGATGCAAAAGACTTAGCATCAATCGCTAAGGACATGACCGTAGTAATTAAGAATCTTGAGCCTCCACCTTCTCCTGCAGTAGATCCTAACGCTCCGAAATCACCACAGTTCGTAATTTTCGCTCCACAATTTCGTGATGAGCGATCATTCGATACAATCCACGTATCGGAGTAATGAATTATGCCTGAAGTCTTGTATCGTGATCCATTCAATGCGGTCCTTCTGAATTCTCCCTCTCTGCAAGTGACAGCAGAACAGAATCAGTACATTAAAGATGTTCTGATGATTGGGGCGAGTGATAGTAAGTTTGCCGAGAAGATGTATCATGCACTCGCTATCATCCTGACTGCGGGTTCAGTGGCTCCGCCAGTAGTGGGTTCATTAGATCCTACTACAGTAGAACTCGGTCAACCATCATTCACTCTGCGAGTCATTGGCACGGGATTCACTCCATTCTCTACAATTGTATTCAATGGATATGATGAACTGACAGTCTTCGTATCAGATACAGAGTTGACTACTGGTGTGAATATGCCACTGTGGCAGGCTCCGGTTGTAGTTCCAGTCAAGGTGAAGACTGGTTCAGTGGTGTCAGATCCGGTTGATTTTAGTTTCACTGAAGCTGCTGCGCCGCTGTCTACTTTAACTGATGATTCCTACTCGAAGAAATCAGTCAAAGAGGAACAGTTGAAGTTGCCATTCGAGAATTCTCTCAAGGAAGAGAAGCATCGAGATGATTCAGATAAGTTGAAGGAAACCTTAGCAAAGCTGAAGAAAGATAAGTAGTCATGCCCATTCAATTAATTCCGATGGGTATGCCGGTGACATTAGTTCAGAACGTAGCATACGCACTTCCAACGAGGGCGTGTGTTCTGACTAGTTCAGCGGCAGTCACTACATCACTTGACAACTCAACATACGGCGCACATACATCAGGTACAGTGACGGGGGCTAATTTCGTCAAGTCCGCATTAGCTGGTACCATCATTACATGTAAGTCTTCGTCAGTGATGTAAATCATGGAACTAATTCTCTATAGTCAACCAGTCGATAATGCGATTCCAACTCTCCGTCATGACAATGGTGTCATTGCAGTAGGTGAAGAGGGATACGATCAGGCAGGTAATAAATGTCTGGTCGTACATCTACCACCAGACTTTACTATCGGTCATGGAGTGACAGTAGAGTGGGCGCATCCTGAATATGTGATTGAGCCTCAACACTGCAAGATCATTCAGGAAACTGGTGGTAAGTGCTGGCTTCTACATGATATCTGGCGATTGAGTCAGATGGTTGTAGTTCCTCCTACTGAACCTGAACCAATTCCAGTACCGGGTGAGACACCTGAGGAAATCATTCAATACGTCTACGAATCTACACTTCCAAATCTTGGAACCCATGAGGGATGTGGTGAATTCACTGAGAATGTTCAGACTGCTTTATCTAATTCATTAAGTCCATTGTATGGACACATTAGTAAGACACCAGGACAAAATCAGTATAATGGACACGCAGTCGATGCCATCATGCTACTGATGGATTTCGATGGTGTAGTCGCTGGTGTATACGACATCATCTCCAACTCTGTTAGTGATGAAGCTAGGCCAGCATTCAATCATGTGGGTCCACCTGATTCAAACCTCTGGTATAATCCAGCATTTGAAACATTCGTATTGAGAGCGAGAAAGAAGTAAATCATGGGAATGTTTGGTGCAATTGGTAATGCAATTAAAGGTGGATTGAAGCCGAATCTTGTGAAAAAGATGTTACCGGGAATGGGTGGTCCGAAACAAGGAACTGCTCAGAAATTACCTGGTGGAGGAATCGGTCCATCACCTAGTGGCTTCAGTGGAATCGCACAAGGATTGATGAATAAGAATCCCGGATTAAGTAGGAATCCTCAGATGGGTGGAATGAAACCCCAAATGCAACCATTCAATCCTGGTATGCAAATGCCACAGAAATCTATGCCTCCTGATATTCCACCAATGAGTGGTGAGGGAATGGAACCAGTTCCATACAATAATCCTAATACAGGAGTATTTGGTCCGATGCCTGGTGGAGTTGATAGTGGAATGAATATTCGTCCACCAGCTCCTAATCCAATGGGTATGAATCCCGGCATGGGACCATCACCACAAGGAATGGCACAACTATTAGCTAAGATGCGCGGTCGTAATACTGGATTCAGTGGACGGATGTAGTGAGTAGGAATCCGAATGAATGGAAGCCTGAACCAAAGCAAGAGCTATTCCTATCTGTTCCAACCACCATTAAGGAAGCTTTTTATGGTGGAGGTGCTGGTTCAGGAAAGTCGGACGTTCTCCTCTTGTACGGTATTGTACACAGATGGCACGAGCACCCCAAGTTTAAGCAAGTGTTTATGCGTAGAACTTTCCCTGAACTAAGGAATGAAATCATTCCACGTTCACGGGAACTCTACAGACGGTTCGGCGCGACACTAAATAAAACTGAAATGTGCTGGACGTTCCCTCGTAGTGACCAGTATGGAACGGGTACTAGTACGAAATACGGTCCTTCTAATGAAGGATCTATGATATTTCTCGGACACTGTGAGAACGAAGATGATGTGCACAAGTACGATTCAATGCAGATCAACTTGTTCACCCCTGATGAGCTTACTTCCATTACAGAATGGATCTATCTCTATATTGGATTTCAACGCGTTAGAACCCCTGACCCAGAGTTGCCTGCTATTATTAGAGCGGCTGGAATGCCCGGAGGTATTGGGCATACTTGGACATATAAACGGTTCATTAAGCCAGCCCCGAAAGGCGGAAAAATTATTATCGGAAAAGGTGGAAATAAACGAATTTACATTCATTCCACCCTCGAAGACAATAAACACGTAGATCCTAACTATAAACAGTCACTACAGGGCATCACTATCGAAGCTGAGAGGAAAGCAAAGTTATTTGGAGATTGGGACGCGTATCAGGGACAGGTTTTCGACGAATTTCGTGCTAAAAAGTTTGAAGATGAATCAGACAATGCAATCCATGTGATTGAACCATTTGAAATTCCTGAATGGTGGCCTAAAATTGTAGTAGGTGACTGGGGATTTGCTGCGATGACATGGATTGGCTACGCAGCTATTGCACCTAATAGAAGAGTGTACATCTATCGTGAACAAACGTGGGTCAAAACCAAGATTGCAGAGTGGGCGCCGCACGTTAAATTGTACATTGATAGGGAGCATCCAAGACTTATCAGATTTTGCAAGAGCGCAGGACAAGATAGAGGCCAAGAACACACTATACAAGAACAAATTAGTAGTGAACTCGGTCAATCTATCGAACTCTCTAATAATACTCCAGGTTCTCGCATCGCAGGGAAGGTACTCATACACGAATATCTCCGTTGGAAGCCGAAGGAGATGAATCCAGTCGAGATGCCATTGTATTCAGATGAGTATGCGATGTGGATTATGCGTAATCGTGGAATGGATGAATATAAATCGTACATGAATTCATTCAATCCAGTAGAACCAGAAAAGAATCTACCTAAACTTCAGATTTTCAAGGGGTGCGACGTACTTGTTGAGGCGATTAAAGCCTGTAGTTACGACAAACCAAAAGGAAACAAACCCGCAGAGGACATTGCTGAATTTGATGGTGATGACCCCATCGACGGATTACGCTATCTGGTTGATGCAGCGGAAGGATTTTTTGACGAGTCTAATACCGAGTTCAAACGAATTGAAGCACAAGAAGCTCTAGTACAACAGTTGAGTCAGAATCAGGATTGGACTGCATTCTATAGGAATATGGCTAAGACTGAAGAATCGGAAGTCGTGAAACCGATTGCTAGGTATAGACACTGATTATGCTACACAAGTTATTCTATAAGTGGTTCGGACTATCCGAAGATGTATGTGAGACGTGTGAAGTCCTACGCGCTCAGCTCGATGAGAGCAATAGAGAGCGTAAGGAACTATTAAACCGACTCCTTATCAAAGATACACCCGAACCACTTCCTGTAAAAGAAGAAGAATTAAGACCAGTACAGTCTCAGTTCATCCCTTGGAAGGTGCGTCAGCAGATGCTAGAGGCGGAAGATAGAAAGAAAGCACAGTTGATGCGTGATAAGGCGAAAGAGATTGCTGAATTAGAGAAGGAACTCGGCGTGAAAGAGGAGAAGGCAATATGATAGGTCTGATATTAGCCATCGCACTCGCGGGATTCCTCGTGTATCTCATCACGACATATGTTCCAATGCCACAACCATTCAAGATGGCGATTTACGTCGTCGTGGTGATTGTGTTGATTCTGTATATCATGCGCGTAATGGGCATCGCTGACATTCCAGTAAGGGGATGATATGGCAGGATACTGGAATAGTTTAGGAGGACAACCACAACGGCAGCAATCTCCCAGTAATATGGGAGTGCGCCCAATGACTGGACAACCAGTCAACGGTGTGAATAATACTGGTGGAGGATTTCCTCGTAATAGAGGAATTGGTCCATCTATGAATGCTGCACCATCTACTGGTCCCGGAGCTACTACAACACAGCCATCCAGTGGCGGAATTGCTGGTATAGGTGCAGGTGGAATTACTGCCGGTACATCCGCTGGTGGATATGGAACCAACATTAGACGTGCGCCTATCGGTGGCAGTCAGCAAGCTGTACCATCAGGAATGAGAGCTGCTAAAGGAAAGCCAGAGAAACAATATACTGAAACTGACTTTCAATCAGCTATTCAATCAGGTATTGCGGAAGCAATGAAGGCATATACTGGAGGACAGGGAACTGCAACTCAAACTACTGGAAATGCAACTCAGGGAACTCAACCAGATTATCCAACAGAAGATCAGGGATATTCAGGTGGTGGGAATAAATTCGATGCATATGGTGGATTTGAAGATGCAGTAGGTCATGAAGGTACTGCAAAGAGTGGAATGAATCGAGATGCATACCGTGATGCATGGATGGGATCTGGTATTGGTGATTCAGCTGGAATGGATGCATGGCTAGCACAACACGGTGGTCAGAGATTAAATGACGCTGGTGTAGTGCGTACTCCATTCGGTGAAATCCTTGATATGGGTATTGGTTACAAGGGCGGTAGAGGTAGAGCCGGTTGGACTAATATCGGGATGAACGGTTGATATCATGGCTAGATTCAGCACTCCAACTAAACTCGGTGATGCGTGTAAGGATTGCAAAACTGAGTTAACTCTTGAAAACTGTCTATGGAATAGACATAGACTTCGTGCTCTTTGCCATGATTGTTATAAATTATATATGCGAAACTGGAGAAAGAATAATCCAGAAGCACATATTGGATACGATGTAAAACAATATGGAATCTCACTAGAAGAATATAAAGAACGAGTTGATTTACAAAATGGTGGTTGTGCAATTTGTAAGCAACCTTGTTCCACTGGACAACGATTAGCAGTAGACCATGATCATAAGACCAATGTAGTAAGAGACTTGTTATGTCGGAGATGTAACACTGTACTCGGATTGGTAAATGATGATGAATTACTGTTATTTGACATCATTGAATATCTGAAGCGCCACATCGTAAGGAAAGCAGGTTAAAAGTGGGGTTTTGGAACAAGTTCGGTAAAATCGCACTCACGGCGGCACCATATGTGGCAGCTCCATTCACTGGAGGATTGTCACTCATGGGTACAGGCGCAGCTAATAAAGCTGTCCAGAAATGGAGTGAGTCCGACGCTAAGAAGAATGCTGCTAAAGGATTGGCTCCAAGTAAATTCGATTCAATACTTGGAAAAGTAGGAGCCGGCGCTGCTATCGGATCGATGTTCATTCCCGGTGGCCAGCTAGGAATGTTCGGTAAGGCTGGTGATGCTGCTGGTAAAGCTGCAAGTGTAGCCTCTAATACAGGTAAGATGAGTAATTTCGTTCAGGGACTTGGCGGTGGCGGAACTGGAATGATGGGACTATTAGGCAATACAGCTAATACTTTCGGAATGAATGCATTAGATCAAATCGGTGGGGATAGTGGTCAACAGCCACAACAACAGGCACCACAGACTCAATCAGCAGGCATTGGCCCATCATATCAGCCACCACAGTTTAGTTTAGGTGACTCTATTGCAGCTGGTCGTGCGAATGCGCGTAGAAGGTATGCATAATGAGTCATGAACTAGACGACGATCTGAAGCGTCAACTCAAATTCATTGTCGATCATTTCGACGATGAAGATAGAGGTGTACGTGATAGACAGATTCGTACATGGCGTAGATTAAAGCTGTTGTGGGAAAATGTACAACATGTGTACTACAGCGAAGTCGCCCATGACTGGCGCGTGCCAGAGAGTGAAAGAGCGGGTCAAGACTCAGATCAAGGATTTTATGATAAGCCGGTCAATGTATACCGCGCCTATCTTGAATCTATTATTGCTGCTCTTAGTGTTACTGTACCTCCTGTCGTTTGCTATCCTGATGATGCTGATAACCCACTGGACATAACGACAGCTAAGGCAGGAAATAAAATCTCTGAACTGGTGTTCCGTCATAATGACATGCCACTCTTGTGGTTACACGCACTCTTCATTCACATGACTGAAGGAATGACTGCGTGTTACACATACCCAAAAGAATCGGAAGAGTACGGAACATACGAGAAGAAAACTTACGAAGACGTTCAAGAGGATCATGAATTAACTCTTTGTTCAATCTGTCAAACCGAATTGGCAGACAAAGAAATCACTAACGTACAAGAAGATAAATTCATGCCGGGCGACGAGGACATTGATTTTGATGCACTCATCAATGATGTTCCAGAAATGGAATTCTGTCCGACATGCGCTCAGCAAATGGTTCCTGATCTGGTAAAGAAATCATTTACAATCACCAGATTAGTTGGAGTCACTAAGCATCCTAAAGCGCGTATCTGCATGGAAGTCTATGGTGGATTATTCGTTAAAATCCCCATTTGGGCACGTAATCAGGGTGAGTGCTCCTATCTAATCTATTCATACGAAACTCACTATGCGAACGTATTAGAGCAATATCCTGATTTACGAGAGAAAATCGTAGGTCAGTCGATGTCCTCATACGATCAATACGAACAGTGGGGCCGAGTCAGTCCACAGTATCGCGGTGAATTTCCAATCCACAATGTCACTGTGAGGAAATGCTGGCTCCGTCCTGCTGCATACAATATTCTGCCAGAAGATGAAGCTAAAGAATTACGTAAGAAGTTCCCGAAGGGATGTAGAGTAGTTGTAGTTAATGATCAGGTGGCAGATGCATGCAACGAAGCACTTGATGATTGCTGGACTCTCACTCATAATCCTTTATCTGATTATCTTCATTTTGACCCTGTGGGTCTTCTACTGACATCCATTCAAGATATCACGAATGATCTGATTTCACTCGTAATTCAGACTATCGAACACGGTATTCCACAGACATTCGCTGACCCGAAGGTATTGAATTTCAATTCATATCGAAACAGTGAGGTAATTCCCGGTGGTATTTATCCGGCAACTCCCAAAGCTGGCAAAGGTCTTAGCGAGGGATTCTACGAAGTTAAAACTGCTACTCTTTCACAAGAGGTACTACCCTTCGCTAATAAAATACAAGAATTAGGACAGGTAGTTTCAGGTGCTTTGCCGTCGTTGTTTGGTGGTCAGATGTCGGGGTCACGAACGGCATCAGAATATTCCATGAGTAGGGCGCAAGCTCTCCAACGATTGCAGAGCACCTGGAAGATGTTATTGTACTGGTGGAAAAATGTGCATGGGAAGGTCATTCCGATGTACATTAAGAACATGAAGGATGACGAGAAGCAAGTAAAGAAGGACGAATTCGGTAATTTCATCAATGTATTCATTCGTAGAGCCGAATTAGAAGGAAAAATCGGATCTATTGAAATTGAAGCTAACGAAAATCTACCAATTACGTGGAATCAGCAGAAAGATGCGATTATGGAGTTATTCCAAATCAATAATGAAGGAATCACTCAGACTCTCGCATCACCTGAGAATTTACCTTACTTGAAGAGAGCAACTGGACTGACGGATTTCATTATTCCTGGTGAAGATGACCGTCAGAAACAATACGAAGAAATTCAGCAGCTTACAAACAGTGAACCAATTGAAATGCCTCCTGATCCTATGATGATTCAGCAGGCAATGCAAATGGGACAGCCACCACCACCCCCACAGAGACTGCCAAGTGTTCAGGCAGATATGGATGTAGACAATCATCCACTTGAAGGTGACATCTGTCGTAGGTGGTTGGTGTCGGACGCTGGTAGAATGTGCAAGTTAGAGAATCCAGCCGGATATGAGAACGTATTACTGCACATGAAGATGCATAAAGACATGGATATGCAACTTCAGATGCAACAACAGATGCAGATGCAAGGAATGCCACCCGAACAACAGGCGGCTGGTGGACCGCCCCAACAACCCCCCGATGGTGGTGGGGTTCAAATGAATTCAGGAGATGAAAGTGTACCAACTATTCAATAATATTCTACTCTCACCGGAAGATGCGGGATCTGGTGGTGGTGCTGAATCATCAGACGGTTTAGATACACTGGAGTTATTGAATGTTCCAGAAGAGGACGAAGAGAGTATCGACCTTACAGGAGTTAAAGAGAAGTCTGGAGAGACTGGAGAAACTCCTGAGGACGATGCGACTGAAGACGAGGAAGAAGTTGACGAATTAAAGGAAATTGAAGAAGAATTAGAAGGTCCAAAGGAAGAGGATTTAGAACTCACAACTCCAGTCCGACGGAAGGAAATCCTCGCTAAGTATCCAAAGTTATTCAAGGACTTTCCATATCTCGAAAAGGCATATTACAGAGAACAGCAGTTCACTGAGACATTTCCTACAATTCAAGACGCCAAAGTTGCATCAGAGAAGGCACGGATTCTAGACAGTGTAGAATCGCAGGTAATGGGTGGTGATATCTCTACAGTATTAGCAGCTGCTAAACAAGAGAGTCAGGAAGCATTCTATAAGATTGCTGACAACTATCTTCCGGCTCTCCGTCGTGTAGACCAACAGGCTTATTACCATGTGCTTGGTAACGTAATCAAAGACACCATCATTACGATGGTGAAAGAAGGTAGGAATCTAGGAGATCAGGGAGCGCCATTACAGGCTGCTGCTAATGTTCTGAATCAATTTGTATTTGGTTCACAGACATTCACTCCTCCTAGGGGATTAAGTCGGAATGTTCCTCCTGATGAAGCCAATCGTAGACAACAGATTCAGTCAGAGGAACAGCAGAGATTTCAGGGTGCATTCGAGAATACAAGAGACACATTACAGACGAAAGCTGATAATGTGTTAAAATCCACGATTAGTCAGCACATTGACCCAAAAGATTCAATGACTGACTTCGTGAAGAAACATGCAATCAATGAGGCGCACTCTACCTTAGAGGATTTAATCTCAAAAGATACACGCTTCAGAGGACTACTCGACAGATTGTGGGAGAAAGCATTCGAGAAGGGATTCGATAAGGAATCCACAGACAGAATTAAATCAGCCTATCTCAGCAAAGCGAAGACACTGTTGCCGTCAGTGATTAAAACGGCCCGAAATAACGCTTTGAAGGGATCAGGTCGCTCTAGTCGTGAAACGGAAGATATTTTGACTCCTAAAAAGAGTCCATCGGTTAGTTCAAATGGCAGATCCACAGCCCCATCTAGTGGAAAATACAAAACAGGTAAGGAGATTCCACGAGGTGTATCCTCATTAGATTATCTAATGAAGGATTAGGAGTAAATACATGGCTGTTGTTGAAGCACAGGTTGCAGCCACGGAACTTGAGAAGGTTATTCCCAAGGTTCGTGTACTGTTTGAGCGCGATGATAAGTTTTACGCCAACATCAAGAAGCGTGATGTTGAGAAGATTTCTCATCGTCAGATGCGTGTCCCTCTGGAACTGCGTCCGGGTGGAAGCTTTCAATACTTCAATCCAGATGGTGGTGATCTGGGTCGTGGTGGTGGTCCTACGTTCGATAAGGCTGTGTTGAATTCAGTGTTTCTCTCTGAGAACATTGAATACACCAAGCTGACTCAGTGGGCTACTGATGATGCGCGTAAGGCTATCGTCAATTCAGTCCGTCGTCTGACTGCGACTGCATTAGATGAAATGCGTCGTCAGCTCGATAGTCAGATGATGCAGACTGGTGATGGTGTCATTGGTGTTGTTACCACTGATACTCCTGCTGGCGGCTCTAACGTCATCACACTCACCACCGATGGTTTCGGTGCGCGTCTGATGCGTTACGGTCAGCTTGTTCAAGTGTGGGATGCTGCACTCGCTGTAAAGCGTGGTGAAGGTACCATCACTCAGTGGGATGTGGAGAATAAGACTATCTCTATCACTCCTACCATCGCGGCAGTCGCGCCCACGGATAAGATTGTTACCGCTGGTCTCGCTGCTCCGGCTTCACTGCCTGCATTGTTTGGTGTTCCGTATCACCACAGCAATGCATCTGCTGGTACATGGCTCGGATTCTCTCGTAGCACTACACCTGAGATTCGCGCCAATCGTGTGAATGCAGGTGGTTCGGGTCTTTCACTTCCACTGCCGCGACTCGCTATCAACAAGATCGGTAATCGTGTTGGTATCGAGAATAGCATCAGTCCACGTGCATGGACGCATCCTTGTCAGCAGCAGGCGTATGAGGAAATCGGTCAGTTGGTTTCCATCATTCAGAAGGCTGCAAAGGAAGAATCACTGAATATGTATTTCGGTGGTTCCAACATGCAGTTGGCTGGTGCGCCTGTCACTCCATCCTACAACTGGGATAAAACCCGTATTGACTTCGTTGTGGATGAAGTGTGGGGTCGTGCGGAAATCCTGCCCATCGGTTTCTATACAACTGATGGACGTAAGATTTTCGAGATTCGTGGACCCTCTGGTGGTGTGGCTACTGCGGAAATCTTCTACATGGTGGTCGGAATGCAGACCTATGTGTCGAATCCTGCTGCTTGTAGCTACATCGACAACCTCGCAGTTCCGGTCGGTTACTAACTCTGTGGGTGTCAGTACCTGGGAAATCTATTCGCCCCTTTGAATAGATGTACTGGCACCCACATTAAACGGTGGTGGTGGGGAAAGAGGACATTATGATTCCAGGAAGTGTCAGTAAGTTAACCGAATCAGTCGTTCCATTCGCTGCGACGTTCAAAGCTAAGACTGATATCGTTCACATTGCAGGTGCTGGAACTGTCGTTAACATCATTCCAGGACTTGGAAATGGTCAGAGTCAGTTCCTTATTCTGAACTCGAATGCAGCTACTGTACTGGGAACTGCTGGTAACATTGCAGTCGGTCTGACAATGGTTATCAATCGTCCAGTATTCCTTGTGTTCTCACGCGCACTCGGTAAGTGGCTCATCAACTCGGGAGTCTAATCAGTGGAATCTATTGAGACACTAAACACACGACTAAAAGATTACTTCGGGGCCGACGATTTAGGTCGGCCCATCTTTCGCATCGTGTGGGCAAATGATGAATTAGAGAAGAGATACGTCATGGAAATTGACGGTATCCAACTCGTTCATCCTATCGTAAGAGAAGTCAAGAAATACTCTTACATGAAAGATTTATATGTACTGGAACGGCTCGTAGTCATTCCAGAAGAAGTGCGTAGGGAGTTAATCGATAAGAAAGTCGGCTACGAACCCATCTGGGCGTACTGTGATGCAGTAAGAAATCCATTACCCCCAATCTGGAGTGCGACCGAATTAGTTATTGATGCATTACTCTCTGCAATCGGTAAAAGTTCACTCAGGAAGTACACAGATACAGAAGAGAATACAACTCCAGAAGGTAAGGACCAGCGCGTGAAGAAACTCCAAGAGGAACTCTTTGGAGATGAGACTGAGACAGGCGACGCATTACGATACAAAGAGGGGATCGTCGTACCCTCCAATTACAAGAAGGTAGAATAATCATGCAAGTCGGAGAATTTCCTGGAATGCAACAGACTCACAGACGTACAGTACGTGCGCCTGAGAATCCAATGGATAAGTCAACTATTGTATCCATTCTCCCTAAGTGGATTCGTGAACGTAAAGCTACGATTCAACCCGGAATCTTTGAAATTGCACCGGGAACATTTGAGAAACCGTCAGTTTTAGTCATTGGCTCATCTAGCTGGTGGCGTGAAGTAGACGAGAATCAGCCATTACTTGAAATTCCTGTCAGTTCAATTCAAGTAGCTGATTCAGTCGTGAGAGATTATACGAATGGTCTACTTGCCTGTAACATGGCAGACCAGACGCCGGGATTATTTTACATTCCTGGTTCATTTACAGCTGAGAGGCTTATGAAGGAACATATGCCTCTCCTGCTGGATGCTAAAAACAAGCAGAAGAAGTGGTTCCTTGAATTAGTTCGACTCGCAGATATTATGTGGAGTCGTTCTAATGGAAATCCACTGAGTATTTCAGATGACGCTAGGTTGGCATGTAAGGAACTTAATATTCAGGCTAAACCGTGGTTGGGCGACCTGCAAACTTCGGAACTTGTTCGTTGCGTTGCATGTGGTTCTCTCAGAAATCCTGCGTTCCCTGTATGTCAGACTTGTAAGGCGGTAGTCGATCCAGCTAAGGCTAAGGAATTAAATCTCACATTCGCTCAGTAGGAGTAATCATGCCACACGCAGCTACGATTACGGGAAAGACTGGTCCGGATAGAACGTTAACAGCCGCTGCTATCACTAATGTTTCGGAATTACATCTAAACTTAGTTCCAATGGGTGCGCTTCAAATTAAGCATAATACAGTTGCTGCTACTGGTAATCAGCCGGCATCGGGACCAGTTACCAGAGAGATTGATCTGGGTGCCGTTGCAACTATTACCTTGGTTAAGACTGGCGCGGATTGGGCTATCACTGTAGCGTAGGAGTGAATCATGGCTATTAGTACTGCAGATTTAAGTGCCGTAGAAGTGATGGTAAATGTTGCAGCACTAATGAATGATCCTGCTTATACAGACTATACATTCGGAGCAGTATTGCCGTATCTTAATATGGCAATTGAAGAACTGAATGAACATTTGGAAGAAGCAAATGTACCTATCACTAATCGAGTATCTGAACCAATTGTAGTATATCCACATGAGAATATGGTTACTAATCCCCCAATTGATATTATTGAAGTTCAGGAAATAGGTGAAAGAACACGCGGTCAGAACGTGGCATATATGTCATTACCACGTAGAGAATTTCCTGATATCCTTCCAAAAACTAGTTCACTTTCATATTGGGTATACTTTGGTCAAAGAATTTTATTCAATCCAAATGGTGCTAATGAAGTTAAAGAAATTCAATTAAAATATACTTGTAAACCAATTCGACGAGTCAAAGATGCAGAAGGAGTTATCGGTAGTTCAAACGCTAATTCCTTCCTTTCTTTCAAGACTGCAGCATTGTGTGCTCAATTCATTGGTGAAGACTCTCAACGTGCGGGTATTCTCAATGAACAGGCGGAGATGGCATTAGAACGAATTATTGGTATTAGTAACAAAGGTAGACAACAGATTATGACTCGTCACAGACCATTCCGCGCCGGCTACAAGACGAGGGGTTACTAAAATGTCTACTAGATCAATTGTTCGTATCCATATCCAACTATTAGGAGATTTCAATGCGGATCAAGTATACCACATGGAAAATCCGAACTCTCCAGCTGTTGTATTTTTCCAATCAATTCCACCGGGTGCGACAGTTAACGTAATTTTCAATCCACTTCCATTACCCGGAGTAATTTTAAGTGGATTAATTATTATTCCCCCACGGGATAATACTTATATCTATTCAATGTCATCAGGTGGATTGCCCAGTTCCAATATTTACCATCCCACTAATCCATCAATATTTTCAATGAATGCAATTAATATGCCATTACAAATTCAACATGCTGGACCAACACCTATTACTTTTCAATTTATTTGGGTTTAAATATGACAGTACGTGGACATCAACCATTCGTAATTGAAACATTCAATGGCCTCTGGGACAGGGGTGATGATGAGTCATGTCCTGCGGACCACTTAACTGTTGCAGACAATGTTCAATTCTACGAATCTGGAATAGAAACACGTAATCCAATTAATCAGTGGCAGAATTCTGGTGTAAATTTAACCGGAATCCGACGCATATTCAACTATGTAATGCAAGGAGGTCAGTCACTTCTTGTACTAGTAGGAAATGGAGATTTATACCATATTACTCGACCAAATGTTGCTCCAGTCCACATCCTTCATATCGAAGGAATGACTGATTTTAATATGGTGTCTATCGCTGGACGGGCATACATCACTCCATTTGATACATTTATTGATGATTCTGGTCAAGCCTATCAACTTGGTTTAAAGAATCAATTCGTTTATGTATACAAAGGAGATGGTACGCCTGCACGTAAGGCAGCAGGATCGCCCCCTACTAATGGTGATTTAAAGCCATTCTTGGCATATAATTCAACGATTGAAGGAATTACAACTGAAGGTATTCATTCTATTGCACTGACATACAATGGAGGACTTCCGGGTCCGAATACTACGCCCGCACTCAGCGTTGAAATATTTAGAATCGTTAACTCACCGGGAAATAACCAAATTAAATTAACCGGCATTCCAATTGGACCGGCTGGAACTACTTCACGTAATGTTCAAATGACTCTTGCAATTCCGCCTGAGAAATTTAACCCTGATCCTCTTGTTTATACTTATTATACTATCTTAAATATTAATGATAATACTACAACTGAAGTGTTATTAAATATTTCAGATGAATCCATATTGGCTAATCCTGGTATCTGGCCTCCGTATACACCAGGACCAGATGCACCACCAATGTCGGATGCACTTTTAGTTGTTCAGTTAACAAAAAGTGGATTCGCTGACTTGGGATTTCATTTAATCGGTGTAGTTTATGAAACTGATACCGGCTATTTAACTGCACCCGGACCTAAATTCTTTGGCGGTCAAACATACGTTAGTACAACTAGAGCTATCAAAGTCTACAATATTCCAGTTTCACCTGATGCGTATGTTAAGAAACGTCATTTAGTATCAACTAAGGAAATTGTTAATTATAATGGTGACCAGAATGGATATCAATATTTCTTTATTCCGGGCGGAGTAATTGAAAATAACACAGATACATCAAAAGAAATCAATTACTACGACTCAGACTTAGTTTCGGATGCATCGCATTTGATGGATAATTTCACCGAAATTCCGGCTGGGGTGAATCTTAATACTTATCATTCTCGTATGATCGTAGTGGGCGAAAATGGTACAGTAGAATCACTTAGAGCAGGTGAAGTTAGAGGAAGACGTCGCACTCGTGTAGTCACAGCTCAAATTGACAATAGATCAATCGCACGGGTTTCAGCACCGGGAGAACCTGAAGCAATTAGTAAAGTAGATGGATTAATCATTACTCCCCCAGATGGATCTCCGCTTACTAATTGTCAGGAATTCCGTGACATTTTATACCTGTTCAAAAGAACACGTACTTATGCATACGTAGACAATTTCGATGAGCCCTCAACATGGTCTGAAGAGGTATTAGATCAGGGAGTTGGAGCGTCTGTACATGGCATCGCTACAGTTCTTGACTCGGGTGGCGTGAATACTGATTTTCTCCTGATTGCAGATTGGTCAGGTTTAATGCTGTTTAATGGCACATATTCCAGACCTGAATTGACATTCAAAATTGATGACTTCTGGACTGCATTAATTAGAAACAGTTTTCATCATATTCAGGTTGCTAATGATTCAATAGGAAAGAAAATCTATATTACACTTCCCCCACTATTTCAAAGTATGATACTATATGCAGATTACAGTAATGGGATGGATGCAAAATCTATTCGATGGGCTAAATGGATATTTGATGCTAGAATTAGTTCAGTCTGTCTAATTGAAACTAATAAGGTCATCCTTGGAGCAGAACAATGACAATTTCAATGGTAACGTTAACTTGTCCTTTTCTGTATCTTGACATTATTGGAACGAATTTAGTCGGTGATGAGAATTTAAAATTAAAGGATCTGAATGGAAATTATACTACATTCTTTATATCAATTCCTACACCCCACTTAATTCGATTAACTAGTTTTAACCCTGTTTTAACAAATGGAATGTATCAATTAGAATATAAAGGAAGGTTATTATTTGAATTTAGTACACAATGTCCTCCACAGGATTTATCTGGAATTTATCAGGTAGAACCAGCCAGAAGACAAATGAGAGACACGTACAATCAAGTATTGAAGAAGATTCCTGATCCCACGATTCGAACTGCTTTGATTGGAGAATAGTCATGCCATTAGGAGCAGTATCGAGTGAAGGTAGTTCGGGTGATAATGTATCCCATATTGCATCGATTCGAATACGTGCGTATGGAACAGGTCAATTACTCATGTCGGTCTATACATTAGACGATGTAATTAGAAAAGTACTAGTTCCATTCAAATTAGCAAAAGAAAATCGAATCATTCCAACTCGACTCGTTAATTTTAATAGTCAACGTTCAGCATTTGAAATTAAAATAACTGGAATTAATGAATTTTTTAGAATTCATCGAATTGTAATTTACACTAAATCTACTTTCACATCCTACCCCGGTTCATAGTCTCTTCATTTCAGTAAATAGTCATGGCATTAGAGAAAGATCCGAGTTTACCGGAATTTTCTGATCTGAAGATGATGCTTGCTCAGTCGAAGATTCCTGACAATGCATTAAGCCAGACATTAAGTATCCTAATTGACAGATTAGATCAACTGGAATTTCAGAAAGCTGATATTATTCAAAATATTGATAACAGTGTAAAAAATATTGTTACTAATATCATTAATATTATCGGTTCATTGGAAGGTAGTGCTCCTAATCAAGCTACTTATCTCACATCAGGAAATGAATCAATTCCATTACCAAATTCAAAACAATTACTCGCCGGAACTGGGGTTACATTCGATGATACGGTTCCAAATCGACGTATAATCAATGCAGTTGGAAATACAGATTTAGATTACGTAGGTGATTACGTACCTGGGAATACATATAATGATGGTGATATAGTTGTTGGTCCCGATGGGATCACCTATGTCTGTACGAAAAATGGAGTGAACACACCTCCAGAACCGTGGCCAGGTTCATCTCCGGGTAGTGTAATTCATCACACTACACATGAACCTGGTGGCGGTGATCCAATGGAAGTAGATGCAACTCCTACGAGGGGAAGTCTACGAACATTAGGAACTGGTGCAAATCAAGCTGCTCAGGGTAGTTCATTAGCTGGTTATGCACAATTAAATGCGAATAATATCTTCACTCAGCCTCAAAATCTTGAATCAAATGGACCTTTTATCATATTAAAAGATACTTCAGCACCTGTGGATCAGCGTGTATTTAGACTATTAAGTACGTCTCAATTACTTTATATTGATGCATTAAATGATGCACAAAATGCAGTTATAGGACGATTTATATTTTATAGAAATGGAAGTCTTAAAGCTAATGGATATTTTTACGAAGAAAATCGACTAACGCCAATAGGACACTGGCAAAATCAACCATTCAATGCAGCAGATTATTTTGCAGGTGCTGGTGGCACATGGACTGTTGGATCTGGTTCAGTTATTCAGAATAGATATGCTATAATTGGTAGAACTTTACATTGGATACTTTACGTATCGTGGTTCTCAGGTTCAAGTAGCGTAACAGGAGCACCTACCGCTTTGAATGTTAGAATTCCCGGTGGATTTACTAATAATTCTAATACAGTATTTACTGCAGCATATAGTGTTATTAATGGAGCACGTACTACTGCAGATGTGGCACCATCAGGTACTCTAGTTGGTATTTCTAAATTAGATGTATCTGCATTTCCAGTCGGTACATTTGGGATTATTTGTCAGCTCACATTTGAAGTATTTTAATGGCTGGCCCTAATCCCGCTACTAATGAATGGGTTCCTGTATGGAATCCTGTTGCTATTGGTCCACCGGGACCAGTTGGACCTGCTGGTGGTGCGGTAGCTGCTGCCAAATATTGGTTAGTTGAACCATTTGGTGGATTAGTTAATGCGAGGGCGCTCAGTGGACTTGGAACAGGATACGTCAGATCAACTGCTGGTGAACCGTCAGTCGTTGCAACCATTCCACTCACTGATACAACTGGAATCCTACCAGATAATCGACTGACTACCAACGTCGCACTCAAGAATATCAATAACTTCTTTGTACCTCAGACAATGGGGTCAGGAAGTGAAATCGTAGGAGGTAACTCTCTCCTTGGATTCACTGCTACAGCATCTCCAGTCAATCAAAGAGTTTGGAGAATTGTATGTTATGGTGAGGGAAGTTTTCGAATTGAAGCTCTTAATGATATAGGTGGAATTTTAGCTAGTTATAACTTTTTTACAAATGGTCAATTAGGTGTACATCAAGTTGTTGCATCAGCATTTATAGGAAATGGTGTTCAGATTACTGCATTAAATGGATCTAATATTGCTAGTGGATTAATTCACACGGCACGAATGGGTAATGGTACAGCAACTACAGCTACATTTCTTCGAGGAGATAATCAGTGGGCAGTACCTACTTCTGCTGATACATTTCCATCAGGATTAATCGTCATATCAGCAGGTCCATGTCCACCCGGATGGACTCGTGTTAATTGGGATGGACGATTTCCTAAGAGTGGTCCTACTTATGGTGTATTAGGTGGTGTTTCATACCACAATCATACTCATGATATTGCAATTCCTGGTCATGGTCATGGATATGGCGTCACTACATTAAGTGGAGATCATACACATCCATTCAGTGGAGCAGTTTCTGGTAGAACCAGTGATTCTATAGGTCAGACATCTGGAGCGGATCATGGTGGTAGTTTCACTACCTCCTATGCAGCTCACTCACATGACTTTTCTGCAAGTTTTAGTGGAAATACCGGGGGTGGTGGGAATCACTCACATGAAGTAACCGTACAAAATGCTCCGGCAATTGGAGCAACTGGCGGAATTGGATTTACGGACCATATGCCACCATTTATTGACGTATTATTCTGTCAGAAGAACTAATTATGATTCTAAACTTTGAAGATGATCGTGGGAAGACCCATTTCGAGTTCTGTTTCGTGGGATTCGTACTGGGTGGTTCAATGCAAGAGAAGAAAGGTATGCAAATCCTGCGTACGGAAGTAGCTATCTTCGAGAAATTGGAAACTATCAGTGAATTGAAGCCATGTGGTAAGAAAATGATCAATGGAGAGCCTGAGAGACAGTTAAAACCTGAAGGGAATAGGAATTTACAGCTGACTATGCCTGAATATGACCTAATGTATAACTACATTGTGGGTGTTCCTTGGCAAACTGGTACTCCGTCTAGAAATGCGCTTGAAACATTAGATTGGATGCAGGCATCTTCGAGGACATAACATGGCTGTAGAAAATTCAGTTAAACAAATGGCACTCACTCGTGACAATGGTCCGGGTGGATTCATGGAACGTGTTCAGGCTATGTTAGCCTTTTGCTGTGCAACTATTCTGAGTGAACCAGGTACCACTGCGTACCATCAACCTAGAGCATTTTATGCACAAAAAGTGGTACAGAATCCACGTCAATGTGCTGAATTGGCAGGTCCGCAGGTAGTGATGGGAGTCAATGTAGTGGCTGCTACTACATATGATGAGGAAACTAAAACTGCGACTTGTACAATGGCAGATATCGATTTACAGTCACAGATTTTGACTCTGTGGAATTCACTCGCAGGCATTGATTCACCGTCTTAATCAAATGTCATGATTCGACCATTCACTCCAGATGATGTACCAGAATTAGAGCGGATTCATACCGCTCATTTTGGAGATGAGTTTCCTCTCCCTGATTTTATGAGTTATCTTTGTGCTTATATCATCGAGGATGAGAAGGGAATCATTACAGTCGGTGGAGTGCGTGATATCGCTGAGTGCGTAACGGTAACTGATAAGAGCCGTGATCCAAGAGACAGAATTAAGGCATTATATCGGATTCTAAACGTGTCATCATACGTCGCTCAGAGACATGGATATGACCAGTTGTATGTGTGGAGTCAGAATCCTCATTGGGCGCGTAGATTGAAACGTAATGGATTTAGACCACCTGATGGGCAGTCGTTAATTTTAGATTTGTGAGGCATTTATGGGTTCCAATAAGAACAAGAAGCCACAGGAACAACGTCCGGCTGCCCCGGCTAATACACAGACAGCTCAAGAAAGACCATCAGGATGGCAGTCACCTGCTGCTAATACTGACATCTATAAAGTCAGCGGAAATGATGAACGGGGACGTGTTCAGAATCGAATTCTAGATGAGTCTAGTCGATTCAGAGGACAGATGGACCCCTATATGAATCAATTAGGGGAAGGATTCGGTGGTGCATTAGAGAGGGGAAATCAGGATTACGATAATCTGATGAGTCGATTCTCCTCATTAGCTAATGGACCGGGTGTTAATGCACGATATTCAAGTTATTCAGACCCATTCAAGTCATATGGTGACTTTGAAGGGATGAGTAAAACTGGTGGATACGACCTTCCAAACAATGAGGCATATCAGGGTTATAGCGAGTTTGGAAAGACTGGCGGATACTCTGCTAATGATATCTCTAACCTCCGCGCTCGTGGTACTAGTCCCATACGAGCAGCGTATGCGAATGCTGAACGAGAGGTAAATCGAGGTAGAGCATTACAGGGTGGATACTCACCTAATGCTGCTGCTGTACAGGCCAAAATGGCTAGAGAACAAGGTCAGGGCATGGCAGATGCTATGCAGAACGTAGAAGCTGGTATTGTTCAAGGTCGTAATGCTGGTCGTCTGAGTGGCTTCGGCGGTATGGCTGGAATTGACCAGAATCGTATCGGTAATCAGCTTGCTGGAATGAGAGGCATGTCAGACATTGAAAATAGCAGATTAGGCGCAGAAATGCAGACTAATCAGTTCAATGCTACTGCTGGAATGCAAGCAGATCAGTGGAATCAAGGTAATGCAATTAATGCGTTACAAGGAGCTACGTCGCTGTATGGAACTACCCCCGGAATGGCAAATATGTTTGGGAATCAGCTTGGTAATGCCATTGGTGACAGTGGTCAGATGGGTAGCTCATACATTGGTCATGAGGGTAATGCGCAGCAGTTAGATGGCAGATACGAGAATACTAAAGGTTACATTAATGATGCAATGACTTACGCTAATCCATACGTAGGTATGTTAGAGAGATACTTTAACAAGACTCCTACTCCACAATATGGTGGAGTTCAGCCAGACGGCGGATATACATCAGGTGGGATGCAGCAACCAATTCTGAATAAGAATATTAAATTTCCGGCGGGAGGTCAATAATGTTTCCCCCATCCGGTTGGACTCCTCAAATTGATGTCAAGGGATTACGCCGTAAGATGTTCGACAATTACGGCCAACTTCCTCCTGAACAGCAAATGGACCCAAATATCATGGGTCCGCTACAGGAACCAGAGATAGACCCATCATTCATCCAACAGGATGTAAATTCTGTTGCCAATTCTCTTCCGATGGATACTGGAGCACCCTCCCGTACATATCAGGAGAAAATGGATGAATTGTATACCCCATCAACTGTCGATAGGGACAGATTTAGGGGTCTATTAGACAATGCTCCAGTACGTCAAGAACCCGGCATCATGCGGAGTATCGTCGCATCAGGTATGGGAGTAGGTCGAAGAGAGAATAATCCCAAACTCCAAGAAGATGTCATGTATGCGCCTCATAATCGTGCGATGGAGGATTGGAAGGCTAAAACTACACCATTCTACCAGGGCGCATCTATTGAAAATTCAGCTAATTCTCAGGAACGTCAATTAGCGAATAATGTCCTGACGAATGAGTCGAATATGGAACGTTGGGCAAATCAGAATGAAGTTGCTCAGCGTGGACTTGATTTACGGGCTGAGAAACAGTCAAATGATTTCAAGTTAGCCCAGGATAAGCAGAGATTACTTGACTGGAAGACTAAGTACAGTTATACCTATGATACATCAGGTGAATACGTCATTGCAAAAAGACCTGACGGAACTACATTCAATACAGGTACTCTCACTACTCATTTCAATCCCCTTGAATTGGAAGAATTACGTCATAAGGGAGATATGGCAGAAATTGCCAAGAGAACTGAAGGAGCTATTCAGGTCAGACAAACTGTACCGGGTGGTTCTACTAAAGTCTCTGTATTGGATAAAGCACGTCTCCGAAATGAGGCGTTGCAGAATGCATATCAGACTGATGTCACCACTAAACCATACGTTAAGAAAGTTGCCGAGGGTAAATACGATTTTAATCCTCGTCCAGTGATAGGTGAAACTATCCCAGGTACTGGTACATTTGGATTCGGTGGACAGAAATACACTCAAGAAGATGTAAACGCATACGATGAATTTAGAGCTAGTGTAGATGACACCTACAAAGTTCCTGTTGCTAAGACACCTACTACAGTACCGGAACCTGTGAAAACAGAGCCGACTAAATCTGCAATCGGACCCACTGCTCCGCCTGCTCCACCTAAACTGACTAGACAGCAGCAGCTCCAGAAAGACTTAGAGAATCCGAAATTAGACCCCCGTGGAAGGGCCGCACTTGAGGGTCAATTAAAGGGTATCAACGATTCCTTATCAGCGGATACGAAGAGAGAAGCTGAAATCAACGAAGCTCTGAAGAATCCTAATCTGGGACCGAGTCAGCGTCAGACTCTACAGAATCAGTTACAGGGAATTAAGGACCGTAGAGCCGCCAATACTCCTGCTCAATCAGCTCCTGCGTCATCAGGACAGAATGTAATCACTCAGGCTAGTAAATCTCAGCCCAATGAAGTGCGTAAATCTACCGATGGCGGTAAGACGTGGCAGTATTCCCATGACGGTGGTCAGACGTGGGGTAACCAATAATGCCTCAGAAAATTACTGATTGGGAGACAGTTCCACCCTCTCAAATCAATGATTGGGAAGATGTTCAACCTCCTCCCGAAGAGAGGAATAAATTCCTCAATAGGGGGAATGCTGCTAGAGTTGGTGGCTCATTATTAGCTGACCAAGTTGGCGCATATCTCGCTCCATTCACGGGTGGGCTGAGTTATCCAGTTATCTCGGGTCTAGGCGGAGCTGCTGCTGAATTAACGGGTCAATGGCTCAATGATGAACCAATTAACTTTAAGACTGCAGCTCTTGAGGGTCTATTCAACTTAGCCCCTGGACCTAATTTACCCAAGAGTGCGGTACTCAAAGAAATAGCACCATATATTGCTAAATCTGGTGGATATGGCTTAGCGCAGGGTGCTGCAGGTGCCATTCCTCGTCATATGGCGAGAGAGGAACGAATCTTCGATGAGGAAGGTAACCTAGAATTACCCACTCTTGGAGAAGGATTAGGCGAGGCTGCTGCTGGAGGTATATTTGGTCTAGGTACAGGTGCTACACTAGGATATCCTCTAGGTAGACTCAATAAGACTAGATTAGACCAAATTGCAGCTGTTAAGTCTAAGGCAGATGCTGATGCTGCGGCTGCTGCACTGGCTAAGACACAGGTTCCACCTCCGATGGCAGAACCAGTGCCATTTATGAATACTGCTCAAAGATCAGTTGCACCTGAAGGAGAGCAGTCATTATTCGATTTCGCTAAAGTTCCAGAGATGGATCAACCCTCACTCTTTAGTGTGGGTGATATGCCTCCTGAGAGTCCAACTCCTCCGCCACCATCAATGGAGATGAATGTACCATTTGATGAGCGATTTGAACGTACTCCAATGGGATACGTTTCTAGAGAAGGAGTACCCCAAACTCGTCAAGTTACCCCTGGATTAGAGTATGGTGCAGACATTGGGCCATATGGACTGAGAGAGGGTCAGACTGATTTACCATTCGATGAGAATGGTCAATTGAATCTTGGTCTAAATGTAGTTCGTCCAGATCATGCAGTTCCAGTTGGTTCATTTGCTCCACGTCCAGTCCAGGCTCCGCCTCCGGTTCCACCACCTAATGTTCCACCACGTCCACCTAATGTACCTCCACCACCGACTGGCGGATTACCTGCATCAGTGGGAGATATTCCAACAACTACATCTCCACCCATAGCTAGGGCACCATTAGTTGCGCCACATGGTGTCACCATATCTGATAATGGTCACATTGCTACCATTAACCAACCGAGTGCGGGTGCTAGTAAAATACTAGAGGATAATGGTTACGTACCAGTTCCTGGTCTATTGGACTCTAATGGCCGAATCCAGATGGTGCGTAAAGACGTAGCATCATTGTATGTCGGTAAGCCCCCATTACCAGGTGGTAGAGCATTAACTGCATTTGAACAGCAGATGAGAGCTAAGGCTAATGCAGCAGCTGGGCCCCCAACTGGTAAATTGGTAGCGGGTGAAATAGTACCAGTAGCTAACGAAAAGGCTACCGAAACCTTCATCCAGAGCATGGAGAAGATTGGATACAGAGTAGTCCGTAAGGATGATAAGAAGACTGTATTCCGTAAATTCGCCTCCGTCGAACCCGACGACGACAGTCCATCATTCCAGTCTGCGGAATATGATGAGGGTCCATCATTCGACGCCGCTAAACCGAGACCGAAGCGTGGATATCAGGATCTAACTCCTGGTGAACATAAGAGATATAAGGTTTACGAAGAAGATGGTACTCTTATTCATGAGACTACTGACTATGATGAAGCCCATGACATGGCAGATGTGGAAAATGGGTACGTCAATGATATTGGTGAAAAGCCTCCAAGTAGTCGAGCAAGGGGAGTAGATGAATTAATCGCACTCAGAGAGAACGCGGCACGTAATGGGGACCAACGTCAAGTCATTCAATTAGACGAAGAGATTCGTAATCTGACTGAACCATCACTCGCTAGAGCTACTGCAGGTAAGGGCTTAGTTGCGAGTGTGGATATCCGTCGTACCGTTCAGAATATCACTAAAGACTACACCAGTCCACTCAGCGGAATTATGGCTCGTGAAGGGCTTCAGAATGCCCTTGACGCAGCTGATCAATTAGGTCCAAATGGAGTAGTTAAGATTAGAGTTGGTGATAAAACTATTGAAGTATTCGATAACGGCAAGGGAATGGATGAAGATACATTATCCGAAAAACTAGTCACCATGTTTGCAACTGGCAAGGAGAATGAAGCCGGTGCTACTGGAGGTAAGGGTATCGGTAGTGCATCTTACATCTTTGGTGGAAAATACTTTACTATTGAGACTGTCGCAGTTGATGCGAAAGATGGTCGAAAATACCAAATTACTGCAAGTGGAACTCCTGATCAGTTCTTAGATCCTGTTCATGGATCTGATTGGGATCGTGTACGTGTATCTGACTCTACTCCAACTGGAACCACTATTGAAGTGCAATTGAAGGATGAACAAAATACTCGTAATACTAGAGAAATGGTTAAGAATATTCTTGACCATACTAGAGATAGACCATCTAAAATAATGTATGATGAATATGGCTTAACTAGTGATACTCCATTACGTGATGTGATACCAGATCAATATAATTCGGTAAAAGATATTAATTTTACTAATTCCGATACTGATAAACTAGTCGGAGATTTCGTAACTCACGATAGTCGAGTTAAAGTTCAAGTTCCTGCATCTGATCTCAGCGTAGAACGATCAAGTATTCAAATCCATTACTTAAACAATGGAATGTACCAATTCTCTGAACCACTTTACGCAACCAAGAAAATTACAGGATTACCTGAACATGCAGTCGTAAATATTGAACCTCAAGTTGATGAAATGCACGATAATTATCCATTCATCAACACGAGAGAAGATGTAAAGAAGGATATTAGAGAAATTATCGGTACCTTCCTCAGAAAAAATGTTACTGGACCTGCAGTAGACAAGTCGAAGAATCGCACTCAGGAACTATACGATTCGATGGGTCAGATGACTGTACCCGGACTCAAACGTAAGCCACTGTTACTAGACCCTGGTAATCGATTGACTCCTCAGGAAGTAGAAAGACTGAATAAGAATCCATTAGTCGTAAACATACTCAAGTTCTACGACTCTCTGGTGGACAATATTATTTTACATGCTAATAAGCCAGAATGGGCTGATAGACTTGAGGGAGTAGGATTATCATTTGACCCTGGGTCACATGGGTTACATATCCCGAATCCAACTACAGGAAAATCATCCATTGCATTCAATCCATTCCTTCGGATTGAGCAGGGATTAACTCCTAGAGATGCGGCCTATAAAGCTGTTGGAACGGGTCAGCATGAAGTAGCCCATATTGGTAATGAAGCAGGAGCACCAATTCAATTTAATCCATCTGATGTTGATGATCCCAGAGTGGGTGCTGAATACTTTCAAGCCTATATCAATGAACTGATTAATCATGGAGATGTGGGACTTAGGAATACTGGACACGGAATGGGGTTCGCTCATAGATTAGGAGAAGTGTATGCTACCTTCGGAGCCAAACGAAGAATCAATGCAACAGAAGTTCTCACAAACCTCTACACCGGAGGTAATAAATCTGGGGGATACAGTCCAGAAGTTCAGGAATTACTACACCTCTATTCTCAATCAAGAGGGAGAGCAGAGGTTACGGAAGACCTTCTCACAAGAACGGGAGTTAAGCAGGCAAATACCGGACCCACTGGAGAGGGAAACATTCCTGGCACTGGTTCAACAGATGGAGATGGAACTTCTGCCGTCGACATAATGTCTGAGTTCAAGGGTAGACCTTGGGCCAGAATTAAAAGTGCGACTGGATGGGGTCAGGGTCAGAGTGGTAAGGAACCAGGTAAAGCTAAAGAAGTTAACTACATCAAAGAGGCTCTATCAGTACCTACTAATGCCACTACTATGCTTGATGCATCCGCACCCGGACGGCAGGGATTACCTCTAATTCTAACCCCTGAATTCTGGAAAGCCGGCTATGCAATGTTCAAGGGTATTAGCTATGAGGGGTTCAAACAGATCGATGCCGACCTTAGAAGTAAGGACATCATGGTACGGCATATCAATGAGGATACTGGTAAATTAGAGAAGTCATTCGGTGACTTAATTGGCACCAAAATGTTCTCTCCTGCTAGTGAACCTGGACCTCGTGCCGAATCTACTGCTAGTCGATGGTTAGAGATGGGTATCGGTCGTAGGGTAGCAGACCAAGAGACTGGAAGGAAAGTATGGGAACCCACTAGGGGATCTAAATTATGGCAACATACTATCGGATACCCAATCCGTGCAACGAATCGAATGTACATTACATTCTTGAATCACTTGAATGTAAACAGAACTGAGAAACTGCTGAATCTTGCACGAGATATGGCTATGGAAGGGGTCGAAAAGGGTAAAGTGCGTCAGGGAATCATGCCGTGGAAAACTAAGATTTCCCCTGAGGATGCACAGAATTTGAATCCATATCATAATCTGGTGCGCGGTAAGGAAATCGCAGATTTCGTTAATACAGCCACTGGACACGGACCCCTGAAGACTCATTTACTGCCGTATAAGAAAGCAGAAGTATCTCTGGAGAGTGCGACGGACAAGTTGAGTTATGTCCTATTCTCTCCAGGTCTGTTGGCTCGTAATGTACGCATGATGAATCCGAATACGTACATCATGGCGAGTCCATTCGTGAGAAAACAGTATCTCAAGGCAGCAGTATCTACTGCCGCAGCATGGTGGATTTCGGCTGAATTGATTAAGAAAGCAGCAGGGGATGAAGCTACAGTAGGTATGGACCCTACTAGTGCAGACTTCGGTAAGGTTAGACTTGGTGATGCACGTATGGACCTGAGTGGTGGATTTGGACCATTCGCAGTCGCATATGCACGTGCCTATATGGGAGGAGCTACTTCAAGTGCGAGTGGTGAATTCCACAGATTTGGTTCCGGATATCAGGCTCAGACACAAGAAGATATGATGCAACGATTCTTTGTGAATAAGCTGAATCCGGTAACCAAATTTGCATATGACATTGCGAGTGCGTCAGAATACAATCCATTCCATGTTGGTGACCGTAGTGTCCAGTTATTCGTCCCACTCATTGTGCAGGACTTAATGGAACTGTATGAAGAAGATCCTTCATTAGTTCCCTGGATGGGTACGGCAGCAGCATTTGGTGGAGGTACTCAGGTTTACAGTAAAGGTGAATCTGTCAGTAAGTTCCTACAGCCTGATAATGATTGGCTTGTTACTGGTGGCGGCATGAAGGATCTCATGCCTTGGAATCTAGGTACTGACGAAGAACCCCGTGCATTCCCTTGGTCTGAGCGCTAATCTAGTCTACAGTCGGACCATCTACTCGAATTACGTTACTGGCTCGTAATCCCTTCGGAGATGGGGCGGGAGTAAACTCAACCTTTACTTTCCGCCCCGTCGTCACATCATCCGCCAGTACCTTGAAATCACCAATTAAATCATCCTTGTGGAAGAAGTAGTCTCCCCTATCATCCCCAAGAATGAATCCATATCCCTTGTCGTTAGACGCACGCGCGACGATTCCCTTCATCTGTCTCTCCTACAGTTGTAATTAGCGCACTTCTCATTACGTCCGAAGTTCTTCAATCCACAATTCGGACACATCCACGGCTCAACGTTCAAGAACCTCTGTATCCGGTCATGTTCCATCTGACCCACTGACTGAGTGACAGTCGGTACATAAGAGTCAACTTCATGTTTCGGAGGAGGGATGAGCATGTGCCTCATACTCCATTGCAAACATACAGTTCACGACAACTGCTGCTAAATTGTCATCACTCACAGGAGTATCCGAATCAATAGCTTCCATCGCTAGAATCAGATGCTCGAATGCATGATTCAGACGATTCAGGATGAACTCTTTATCTTCTATTCCTTTCTTCCAATTGTGTTTACCATATCTCAGTCCTAACCTCATTCTCTCTGCTGAACGTCGCAGAAACAATGGAGTCAGACATTCATATGGAGGCAAATTACCTGATGTAGCCGCACCTGATGGGAGTGTCTTAATCTCATCTTCATTCATCTGTTCTTCCCCGCAAATCTACGTCTGTACTCCTGCACCTGATTGTCATGCATCGTATAGATGATTTGATTCCCAATCGTTTGGGTCTTAATCATCCCCGCCTGATCGAATGACAACATAATCTCATCTAACTCATGGGCTTCTTTGTAGTGTGACCACATCTGTTTCAGTAGCATTGCTCTACTGATTGAGTGCGTCTCTCTAGCCAAGAACTCAGCGATGATAAGTCCCTTAATCGACTTAGCTTCGCTCAGACCCTTCTTCCCATGAGTCATTTCCCTTACGTTACCAATCAACTTTTCAGAGTATTCGATAGCTAGATTCATACTGTCCGCATCTATGTAGAGTTCCGCACTTCTGGTCAAGGATAGTAGCATCGCTACCTTCAGTACAGAATCACCGAATCGATTCAGTGTCCCTGTATCATCTTTCTGGTCCTGATTTGACATCTGGTCGATGAAATTCTCGTACCATTTCTGATAGATAATCCCAGCATCAGAGAAGTAATTCGTCTCTCCTGTGACGTGTTCATTGTACGGGATGTAGTGTTTCTCTGTCGCTTCAATACTTCCCAGAGCCTCGAATGGTCCCTTCAGCTTCTCTAATTCCTTCAGGTAATCGATGTGGTCTGCATACTTGGGTGGATTCTTGAGTGGTATGATGAGTGAGTTGGCTCTGTTTCGTTTGATTTCTGAGATGATGAATGTACGAGCGAAGTATCCTCCGTGGATATCTTTCTTTCCGAAGAAGTCCGACGAATGTGCCTCATTAGTTGCAGTCAACATCGTGATAGTCGGATCTTTCAGATTGAACTGTTCCATCTTCAGTAGACTACGCCACTCTCCAATGTTGTACTGTCTGTCATACAAGTCTGTGAGAATGTCAGTAGCTACTTTATCTTCTACGATACTGCTGGTCAATTCACTACTACAAATGAATGCAGTAGATTTATTGATTACTCTTCCCCCCGGTTGTGTTTGTGCGGTTCCTAAGTCTTTCAGGATGCCTTGAATAGAACTTCTTCCAGAGATAATTCTCGTACCACCTACACCTTTCACTAGTTGCTTCGCCATCGAAATCGGCGGGCCTTTTTTCAAACCACTTTCCGCGTGGAACATCACGTAGATGTTCGGATACAGATTGTAAATCTGACGGTCCATCCATACATTGTCCTTTACGACTGCGGAGATTGCCGCGAGTGCGCCCCACTTCCAGAAATTAGTGGGTGATTCCAACTCAGAGTGTTGACTTAGTAGCCGTTCAAGCCATGTCACATAGTCACTCCTGTACTAGAAACTGATCCGTTATAGTCTTCGGTTCACTTCGTTCCTCAATGATAGTCGGGAGAGGGAACTTATGTTTCTTCAAGTCTTGATAGTTCTCTCCGATTTCCACGTCACATGGAATCTTCAGGAATCTTCTCTTGAGAGTACACGCACTGAAGTTAATCGCCCTCTCCATTTCTTTCTTGGCGAGTGCGATGAACTCATCTACGTACTCGATTCTGACCGAGTAAAGTAATGCGTCATGAGCCTCAAGAATAATTCTCGCCTCTCTGAATTGTTTCTTAATTCTAATACCAGCTGCTTTGGTATTATCAGTGACGGCTCGCTGAGGGAGGTAAGATAATGCTTCTCTGAAAAGATCATCTCCCCATCGTTCGTAAAATGTACGGACACCGCCGCGGTCAGAGTCAATACCCCAAGGGAGGGGTGCAATGAGTCGTCTGTCATTTTTCAATGCCTCTACTACTTGTGCGTGGAAGATGTGTCTAATTTTTGGTTGCTTTTGGTGGAATATGTTGAGAGCACGTTCTGCAATAGCTTCAGTAATGGTAAGGGGAATCTTATATTTTCGTGCTTGTGTGTTAAGTTCTGTTGCTGCTCTGCGTTTGCCCGCGCCAAGATGGCCCGCATGACGTAGAGTCTTCCCTGCGAATCTAATTGGCGATTCGTACCCCAATACTTTCTTGGAATAGTCAGCCTCCGAACCACCGAAAAACCAGCTCGCAGTGAGTGCATGATAGTCATGTTCATCTATGTCCTTTAATGCCTGTTCGTCTGTAGCGAGGTTAAACACTACTCTGGCTTCTGCCTGCGACGAGTCTAATTGGACAAATACTTCCCCCTTCGGAGGGATATACATACTTCGCACGTCAGCTCCGATATCACCATGCTTAGTGAATACCTGAAATGCCGTACCCATAGGTTTCATGTCGTCTTGCTTACCCCTGCCAACTAAATCCACCAGTGGTCTGATGGGCGGATTCTGTTGTCCGGTCGAAGTGCGACCAGTTTCAAGACACATAAAACAAGTAGTGCGCATCTTCCCATCGAAATCGGGAATCGCCATTAGATACGTGGATATCGTTTTCCTTACTCGCCGTCTCTCTAAACACTTTTCAATCCATTGCCTGTATGGGGGATATTCTACACCTTTCTGAAGATTTAATAGACTAGTTAATTCCTCTTCGCCCGTACCAGGTCTTCTAGGTAACTTCCAATTATCGAATAGTAAAGATGACACCTGAGGAGCTGAGTTGACATTGATGTCGTCACCCACAATCTGATACATTTCATACTTCAACTTCTCATCCCACGTTACATACTTCTCAATCAATTCCTCACGTCGCGCTTCATCGACGTGGAATCCATTCGATTCAATCTCGGCATAGAAGTCTGGTAACTGGAGAATGAAGTTCTCGTAGAATTTCCTGACACCCAACTCATCTAAGTCGGTGTCCATCGCATCGTTTATTTCGTATGTAACACAACTATCTCTAGCACATCCGAGTAGTAAATCTCTAGTGCTCCCCTCATACATCCCTTCATCTTTATAGAATGGTTCTCGGGTGTAGATACTTGTATTGAATGCAAGCCCTTTCGGGAGTTCAGGGTTAATCGCGAATGCTTTGAGCATAGTATCTGAGTGAATTCGCCTAATAGTGAAACCCAGTCTACGGAGTTTGTCTCTATCGTAATTGAAGTTTTGTCCGACAATGTCTTTCTCCCATAATACTTTGGCTAAGAGTAGCCACATATTGACAAGGTCTGAATTCGGTATGGTACTAATGTTATCTCGATTCCATAGAGGCACAGTCATTCCGTGAGACTTGTTGAATGCAAGTCCGACGCAGATGGGTAGACAGTGACCACCAGCCTCAATGTCTACGGCTAATTTTTGATGGGATTTATATCGCTCAAGGAACTCGTAGAGTTCACCTGAGTTCTGAGCTATCTGGAGAGTTCTTTGGGGTAATTCGAGAGTAGATGAGTGTGACTCGTCTAAGGCGCGTTTCAAATCGAAGATGATTATTTGTCTGTTCCAGTAACCTTTGATTTCTCCACCCGGAGCACTAAATAGAAGGTGCGCGGGATTATAGGTAGGAACAAACTTAGTCCCCATACCCCAGCCGAGAGAACCTCGAAATTTACTAATCTTAGTTTTACCGGAGAGCGCCCATAGAGGAGTGCCGCCGAGAGCGACAATAATGTTAGGCTTAATACTGTTGATTTCAAGTTGTAGTTCCGCTAGTTGTTGGTTAATATCAATTCCTGACGCCACCGCGCGTGCATAGAACGATGACTTCTTCTTATCATAGTTAGGTGGAACCTGATATTTGGATACATTGGTGAGCCAACAGTCACCCTTATTGATACCAGCATCTTTCAGTAATCGTTCTAGTTCTCTACCTGGAGTTCCAGTGAATGGTTTACCTGCGATAGTATCTTCCCTACTCGGGGAGTCCCCCAGTATCATTATCTTCGGGCCTATCGCACCCATCCCCGGCACGTACTTCATTGACATTAGTTTCCTTTACTTTGACAGGAATACCGAAGTTCTTAATACATACTCCACACAAATAATACTTTGACCCCTTGTGAATACCAAGGAGTTCCATCATTGTTTCATCATCATTCCGACAATGGGGACATTTCAACTGAATCATCTTTCGTTCCTCTTGATTCTGATGGAATTACGCGGATATGAATCGCACGATAACCCCGTCCCTCAATCTTAATGGGAGTGAATTCTACCGTCATTCCATTCTTCAATTCAAGGAATGGAACCGTATCCTGTTTCAGCGCGGTCCAATGAAAGAAGATTCTAGTGAATTTAATTTCCTTCGAGGAAATGAATCCCCATCCATTACGGCTAATCTTGAGAATCTTTCCGATTACCGGCTTAATAACTTCTCTACCAATCATTTCAGTCACTAGTTCCTCATTTCACACGGAAAAATCGGACACGCACTCGTAATCTGATTTAACAGTGTTGAGTGCGTGTCCTGTCATCAAATCATATCTTACTGAGGGGTCATAGGTTCCCTGCTCAGAATGATTCAATGAGTCTGCTAATCAGTCGATTCGTCAACTGATTCTTCTTCTTCTTCGTCCTCATCAAAGATGACACCATCATCTTCGTCATCATCTTCTTCCTCATCTTCGTCGAAGATAACGCCAGGCTCAGTGATGGGGACCACATCTTCGTCTGTCTCATCAACCAACTTGAATGAACGCATCACATCTCTCCTATTTCGTTGGACTAGCTTCAGTGTAGTCACGACTCAAAGTTATGGGGTGGACTGTACTTGACCCACCCCATATACTAGTTAGCCACGAAGTGCGCGATACTTGTGGTTAACGCGATTGACAATACGACCCTGCCACTCGCCATTCTCCACAAAAATCTCACACTGTTTGCCTTCGGCGTTCTTCAGTTCAAAGCGAGCACCGCTCTTAACTTCGACACCGAATGCAGCGAGGAATCCGACAGCAAAGCCAATCGCCTTGCTATTGAAATTCCAGTCGAGAGGAACACCAGCGTAGTCCTCCGAACCATTGTCAGCATTCCTGACAATAGACCCCTCGACGGGATAGTTGGTAGAGCCGCCGTCCTTTGACGGAGCTTCACCGATAGAGCCAATGGTAACAACGTACCACGCGGGTTCGACGACTTTACCGCGCAGCAAATCCCGGTCACTGAATGAGATGATAGGCACTAGACTAACTCCTGTGTTGTTGTACTGATGGACTGTGATGTTAGAACTTGGATGTTGGAACTGATTCGACCTTAGACTTAGCGATAGCCGGCTTAATCCACGTATCGTACAGAGGCTTATCCCCGAATACGATTTCCGTGGGCATTTCTAACGCAGTTCTAGCGAAATCGTCCCCCGTGTGCGTGGTCAGTAGACTATAGTCTCCGCCAGCACCTTCCACGAATCCCTTCTTAATGTTAAAGTGATACACCTCCCCACAGTATGCCGGAATCTTGGCAGCGACTTTCTTTCCAGCAGTGACTACCTGCCGTGAAATATGTGTCGTGTTGTTCGTCGTATTCCGATACTCAGCCTGAATGACATGAGCAATCAGAATGATATTCACCTTGTGATATGCGTGAATGTCTTTACTGAGTGCGATTAACTCTTGAATCGCCGCACTCTCAGCATTGTAGTCTTCAATCTCATTGACTGCGATGCCTGCAATCAACTTACCTGCGGCTGCACCTGACTGTCGTGTCATACCATACTTCGCCTTAGTGGTCTGACGCAATGTCATGTCTGCCATGCTAGTAATGGAATCGAAGACTATAGTCTTGTATGGACAATCTGCCTGAAACTTTTCCAATTTCTGCTTCGGCTTTGTCCAATCATCATAGTCATCGTATGTGACAGACTTAGGGTCTATACCCCACTTCTTCATGGGAAGCAGAATACCGTTCATCTTCCTATCCCATGAAAACCAATACTGTGGTCCAGGGAATGATAGAGCCTGGGTACTTTTTCTAGTCCCAGGTTCACCCTTCATCATCACATACAGACTATCGAAATTCGCATCGTTCATGTTAGGCATGACACTCTCCTCAGTAGGTGTCTTCTGTTGTCTCTGGTTCTGTAATCACGTATCCGACGACTGTCTTGTCATCGCATGATTCAGTGATAGGCTCGATAACGAATCTACCCGTTTGAGTACCCACCAAATAGATGGATTTCGTCTGTTCGAGCTTCAGTAGTTCCGAGATTAGTTGCAATACAGTCATTTCCCACCTCTGATTCCGTTGTCTGGTGTAGTTCTACGAGTCTTTTTCCGGAGTAAGACTTTCAACTCAGTGATGAGTTTCCTCGTATCAGTTATTCGCACTTCGAGTTTCTGAATGTGTTCCTCTAATTGCATGGGATTCCACATCTCGACAATCTCTCGCATCAAGTCATTCATTAGTCATTGTCCTTATTGACTGGGTCCCACACTGGTGCTAGGACATAGTTGTTTCGCAGAGTCTCTTCTCTCATTCCTCTGTCAGCTTCACATACCTGCTTGAAAGTACATGGACCGAACATATTGTCACAGCTTGAATAGTTTGGAGGCCAGTATCCTGACTCATTGAACTGAATATACTTGTACGCATAATATGGTACAATTTCAGTCTGCCACTCACTCAGTCTATCTGCTGAGAAACTGACCACTTCACGCGTCAGTCGTTCAGAAATCTTCAGAGTGGACTGTAGTCCAATCTTGTTGACGATGACATTCCGAGAGTTCAGCAGGATACAATGTCCCATGAACTGATTCGACAGAGTTGACTTATCTCTCCTCTGCTTGAATGTCTTATGGTCCATCGATATGATACCAATCTGATTCGTATCGATGATGAGGTCGAACTTCGCTTTCCATAATACTCTGATGTCATCATCCTCGTAGATGACTTCACCTTTCACGTATTCACATTGAAGTGGAATAAATGAATCAGTGTTCTCGTAGTGTTTGAAGTATTGTTCACACGTGTCAAGTGCGAATCTCCAACCTGTAGTGAATCCCTCTGAATTCTCCGGTGTGTTACTCATCCCAGGATATTCGTCTGGCTGATGTCCACACGTCGGCTTCGAGTCCGGATCTGTGAAGTTTGCACAGAACTGGCATCCAGTAATGAATTGATTACCTGATGCTAGTGCCTGACCGATGCACGTAGCGCGAGGGAATCCCTTGATTTGATGGTCATAGAATGTCTCGAACACTTTGTGTATCAGAGAACCTACTTCAAGAGAGTTGGACTTACCTCTACTGGATGTCATCCGAGAGTTGAATCTAATGTCATGATATCTAGCACATGATTGTAGACTGGACAACATCGTTGCGTCCATGATGACATTCTTCTTCGGTGATGGAATGATGTCCATTACTGTCCTCTGTGACTAGCTAGTTTAAGTTTATTTCTCAGTTCTATTAGTTCCTGTGGATTGAGAATAATACGAACAGCTCCACCATTTGAATCAATTACATCTAATGATACAAATGTATTCGTATTCACTGTGATGCTCAGTTGTCCTGTTAAGGTTATCATTACACTATTCCCCAATCAGTTCTTTGAATCGGTTCAACTTCTGTCGTAGAGCCTGGTTTTCAGCGACTGTCGCCAGAAGGAACTCACGCATATCCGTCAGTCCCTTAATCATGCCGTCGAGTATCTGGACTGACACATCCACTTCCGTCGTCTTGACTGACTCTTTCTTAACTCTTACAGTTCTGATTCCCTGTTTCTTCCAAGTACGCGTGGGTGGATGTCCAAGACTCCTACCATAAGAGCGAATCCTCTCATTTGTTGACATGAGAGTAGTCTGAATACCGAGTTCCTGTGCCTTTGCGTACAACACTCTGGCATTCTCGATAATCTTCTTATTCCAATCGATGTACTGATAGAGTTGGTCGAATTTACTCTTACCTTTGTAGGTACTGGTAGGTGACTGGACCATTGGTTTTACCGGAAGTCTGACCACAGGTGTCGCTGGAATAGCCAACAGTTCCTTGACCTGACGCACAATCCTACCCGTGCCGTCTGGATTAAAGATTGTCAACTGTTTCTTACGCGCTTCTGTCAACAGTTTCGTTGATGTGGCGTGAGAAATGAATCTCGTCATGAATATCGCACGTACATTCTGTGGGATATCCTTGTCACTCCAATGTTGGTTCTGACTGTCCCACATGATAACCCGTGGGTGAGTGCGAATCTCCTCGTCGAAATTGGATGCCTTAGCTCCGACGATTAGTACATTACCACCGTTAGAGAGTGGCTGTAGAGCCTTTTCTTCAGTCATTAGTCTGTCTCCTGTTCAGTTGGGAACATTATGTCCCATTCGGCTTTGCTGAATCCCGTGATAATGAATTCACGTTCATCTGCAGTCAAGTATGGAAATGCGTCCTGTACGAATTCATTTCGCACAATGTATCGGAACCATGACTTCTCGATACGGTCGATGCCATGCTCTACGATGATTTTCTTGGTACCAGTCCGAATCTCAGTGACTTGCTCATTGGATGGAATCTGTGTGATGTAATACTGCTGACCCAGTCGATTGACTCGATTGAATGCCTTCATTAGTTACTCCTGTGCGATGCCGTACAACACAAAGATGATTAGCACGAGTGCGATTAGTATCTGCATGTTAGTCCTTATTCCCACATTCGGGAATCCGATTCTTCTCGTCTATCTCCATGACAACTTCGTAGGTGACATCATTCACATCGAGTGATGCACCATGTTCATTGTCATTGTTCCACACATCATAGATGTGTTCTTGGAACTGTAACGCCAACTCACGTAGAGTCTCTTGATTGGCGTTAAGATTGAAGTGCAGACGGAATTCGATGTACAGTTTATCAGCCATTTTAGTCCTCGATGTAGTTACCGATAGTTACGTCCCAAGTACGTGGCTTAGATGCCAGGTACATAATTGAACCACCCGGAGGTAGTCCATTAATTGAGCGCGATTCACACCAGTCGGCCCAGATATTTCTCAGGTCTTTAATGTGTCCGACACATTCCAATACAAGGATACCCGCTACTGCAATCTGTAGCCTACTGAGTGGTTCAGGTCCGATGAAGTCTCTATACATTAGTTTATTCTCCTCATCCACTTACCGTCTATCGGGAGAGTTAGTGAGAGTCTCTCAATTCTGGTGAATACAGTTGCTGCCCTGAATTCAGTCCAACCTAATTCGTTGGACCAGAACAGTTTCTCAGTATCGTTGTAAATTACCCAGTTACTGTTAGTCATTAGTTCCTCTAATCAGAGAGTGCCGGGAGTGGGAGTCGAACCCACATGCTAGTTATTGACTTTGCCGCTACAGCTTCGGCTACAGTATGGACCTTTCATACCAGGTCGTCGCTTCTTATTGCTCTTGTAAGTTGAGAGACGTGTACCCTCAAGAAAGAATGTAGTATCACATACAGGACATACAAACCGTTCGGGAAACTTGGTATTGTGATTCTGTCGATGTTCAGTCGAATTAATCACTTCATAGTTGTCCAGACGGTCATCGAACTCTATCTCATTCTTATGATGGACTTCCTCAGTAGGCAGAAGTAACCTCTTGAGTTTACATTCCATCATGAAGCGCGGATAGGATATAGTGACCTGCTCGAAATCACGCCTAGCCACTACTCTACGTCTCAAGTCTGTAATACTCTGATATGGACCGTAGACTTTCCATCCCATAGAACCATAGATAGGATGGTCCCCCCGATGAGATTCGAACTCATACTCTACTGCTTTTAAGGCAGTTTCCTCTGCCAGTTGGGATACGGGGGGTTTTTCACTCATTGTATAGTCTCCGTAGTGTCTGCCTATTCCACCATCCCGGCTATCTTCTATTCTTCTGTTTCCTTCTCTGCTTCAACCATCCACTGAGTCTTCTCTTGTGAAAGCCACTCAGTGTATTTCATTGAAAGGTCTACTTCATCGAACTCACGTGGGTCTACACGAAGCCAACGAAGGAATGATTCGATGCGTTCAAATGCACTATGTTCATCTTTATCAGAGAACACAGGCCCAAATGCCCAGTCAGTAGTGCTGCAATACATCACAGCAGTCTCGTCGTCACCGATAATCCTGACGCCCATTAGTTACCTCCAGTTAGTTCTTTGCATACGTCGCGCACCATCTCGTATGCATATGTAAATCGAGTGGGACCGTAATCGATGTCACCACATGCCATGCCGACACACGCATCCAATACTTCTTTATTGAATTGCTGTGCGCGCAACTTGAGATGTTCCTTACCGTGTGCGAGTGCGATTTCTACCAGCACACCATACGCCCAATCCATTCCAGTCATTGTTAGTCTCCTAGTTAGTCAGATTAAGTGAGTCAGCTTACCTACTGACTCTTGACCGCAATCTCCGGCGGAAGGCATACAGCTTAGGACTGGTTCTTTATATGCAGTCCATTCTGTATGTAGTGTTAGTCTACTTCAGCAATTTCCACCATTGCTCGCATTGCCTTCAATGTTCTGGTGCCGCCTAATCCGGCCATCTTCAGAATCATGAGGATTAGCTGAACATCATCAATTGATGACCCATGCTTATCTACGATTCTAAGGGTTTCGTTTGCTGCTATCAGTTCCTGCTCAGTCAATACCTTTTCCATTAGTTACTCCGTTTAGTTAGTTAGTTGATAGTACGATTCAGGACTGGAATCTTTTATAGAGACTCCAGTCCTGTACTTACCATCTACTACTTGCCCTTCTTACGTCTGTGAGCCGATACGATAGACTCTGCCAACTCTCGCATGATTGAGTCCTCATTCCATCGTGTAGCCTCACCCTTGTTGTGTAGCGAATGGAACTGAATCCGTTTCCGTTCGATGATAGCGTCTAGTTGTGGGTCCGTAGTCGTCAGACCCTCTAGATGTGCGTAGACTGCAGAGACTGAAGTAGCGAC
>Ga0193738_1000158_pt1 | contig 46206 bp, 76 predicted proteins | sample L2a1metaG_FD_144927 | JGI IMG/M metagenome (GOLD analysis project Ga0193738, IMG submission 144927) | Soil microbial communities from a riparian zone of the East river system, Colorado, United States - L2a1 | ecosystem: Environmental > Terrestrial > Soil > Riparian zone | place: USA: East River... | reverse complement strand
CGTCGGTGATGGGCCGTATGGCGGTCCGAACGAGGCAAGCACGCGGCGATTGTGGTATTGGCGTTGCTCCTGGAAGAATGGCACATGTGCGATGTCCCAGTCAACATCGACCGCGACCATGAACTTGTCATTGATCGAATCCCACTCCCAACCCTGATCCTCGAATCCGCGATCAATAAGAGCATCGCGTGCGGGTTGATAGTGAATGATGGGTTGCGGGTCTAAAGGGTAGGGGATGGGGTAATACCCGAAAACCTGAGAGAGACCATGATAATGGACAGCAAATTCAATAGCAGCAAGGTTTCGAGATGCTAGCCAATCATGGTGTGTGGAAGAAAAGACTTCTTCTCTTTGCTCGTCGGTCAAAGGCGGCAAGTTGTCGATGAAGTCTTGGAGCGCTTCTTCGGCCGTATCCCACTCCCGCCCTTGAGCATCAATATATTTAGTCATGGCACGATCATATCGCATGATCGATGCCCTGTATACTGTTGAGGCGAGGAGTACGATGCATCGTATTCTTGACGGGGGTAACAGTGGATGGACACTGGGGTAAGGAGCTCACATATATAGCCCCAGGAGAGCTCCGAGGGAGCGCGTACAACGGTCCGCAATTCTCCCCCCGAACATATCATCGATTTTGGGGAAGGGGGGTTCAGCGTTATTCGAATATTGATGCGAATTTTGAATTATAACGAATTGATAACGATCATTGAAAATATTGCGATTTTGGTGGACATTCGGGCTTTTGGCGATTACGATTAGATCATGATCGAATCGCGAAAGACAGACAATGATCCCATTGTCGCGCGTTCAATCAATTACACAATGGAGTTGGTCACAATGGCAACTAAGACACTCACAATCAATGAGGTTAGCGCGCTTATCAATGTCGCGCCGCGCACAATTCGAAAGGTTCTGCGCGCTAATTTCGAATCAACCCCCGGACGTGGCGGGCGCTATTCAATCAATGAAAAGGATATCCCCGCGCTAGTCGAAATGGTCAATGGATATACGGCCAAAACCGCGACCGTACTTGAATTCCCTAAGTCGTAATAGGTAATTCATCATGGTGTCCCGCACTGATCGCAATTTGATTAGTGCGGGACATTCGCATGTCACCATTGAATTAGGCCATACGATTAGGGAATATCTCCTAAGTGTGGCGACAATTGAATATCCCCAATGGGAAATTGATGAATTGATTTTAAAGGATTGTGACTATGACTAATAGCGAAATGTGGCCCGAAACACAATTGAAAGGTCACACTAATGAAGCATTAGCGAATATCTATCGCGATTTTGTAATTGATCGAATGTCAATTGATTATCCCGAATGGGAATTCGATCAATGGCTCGCAATGGACGCATTCGATTTATCCCTTGATATCGAAGCGAATTACGCGAAATACATTCATTTCTATCGGCTCGAATTCGATTTATAATCGATCAATTCATTAGGTCACAATGCGAATTGTGGCCTTTTGTTTTGTGCATTTACAAATAGAATTTTTGTTCGAATGTCATTTCAATTGAAACGTTTCATTTTCGAAAGTTTGATTCGAAGGTTTGTTCGAAAGTCGGGGTCGCGAGGTCATCGACTTATTCGAAAGTTTGGGACGGAATAAATTGGAAAGACAAAAGAGATCTGGGTTTCTCAAGAGATTTCTCTTGTATGAGAACGGACGGGACGGACGAGTTTGTTTTACTTTCTCCTTTAAGAAGCACGCCGCCAATTCTTCAGCCGATCTTTGACCTTTCTCAGCGGTAACTTCAGCCAAACATCGCGTTCCGGCAGATCTGTTCATCTCTGGGAATCTCCGGAATCGATATGATGCAATTACCCATGCAAAGGGTGGGGGATCGACAGATATAACCCTGACCCCTATGGGATTGATCCTCGCATGATGCGCAATGCAAAATGCACGGAAGATGTAGAGATAACAGATCTCCCCCCGTTTCCGGCAGAACAAAAGATTCCTCGGCTTCCCGTCCATCCGTTCCCTTCTGCGAGCGCGGTCGTTTTACGAGTTTGACGAGATCCAACGGAACAACGAGTTTGGCACGGAACGACGGGACCCACGAGCTGAGAATAAATTAGAAAGAGAAGTTCCGACTGGAACCCTGATAGATCTGATGAAGATTGGTACGAGAGTACTCCAGTGCTCCAGTCCTCCAGTGCTCCCTATAGCCTCAATACTCGTCGTCCTGGTAAATACCCATATCCTCTAGCTCCATCTGCCTGTAGGCCTGACGTTTGATATCCTCGTCCGAGCCGTACTTCTGGCCGAAGCAGTCACCGGCCTCGTGTCCGCAGCAGGGATAGTCTTCGCAGTATCCGTTAGGCATTGTCGTTCTCCTCGTCTTGGTCGAACAGTTGTGGTTGGTACGTCGTGCGTCGTGGGGCCCAGCCAGAGTTCCTCTTGTTGTCGAGGGTGATCATAGCTTGGAGCAGAAGAATCAGTGTCACGCAGAGAGTAACGATGATGCAGAAGTAGTAGAAATGCATCAGATTCCCTTGTTGAATGCGTAAGCGTCGGCCGGCAAAGCAGCAATGATGGTATACCATTGGAAGGGCGACTTAGGCATCAAGCAGATGTCGCATTTCGGAATCAGATTGGAGTCAGATTCCTCTTCGTCATGAAGTCGTCCGTCAGTCTTGGTTAGGACCTGTCGGCAGCCCTCCAGTGTGTCGTGAGAGTACTCCTCAAGACCAATGTCCTCGGGGTCGTACCCCAGCAGAGCGTGAGCGCAAGTGTGACAAGCGGTGATAGTGTCACCGTTGATGTTGGGAATGATGCGTGCAGTTGTCATTTGTTCGTCCCTTTCGCGGAATCGATTTGATTGCAAGGCAATCATACCAGTCCCCATAACCTATGTCAACGGTTAGGGATCAAAAAGGTTTACGGGGTTACGGTTGTCGGCCAGATCCTAAACCTCGGCATCTCGTCCTTCCACACCATGCGATCCGCAAATTTGACCTGGGGGGAATCTCTGGATGGTGGAGTTCTTGAGGTTATCCGGGGGACACCCAGAAGAAACACGAGATTCACGAGACGGAATAAATTGTTAACACACGAAAGCCCTGGAAGTCAGGGCATCCGTGCTATGCGTCAGTGGCGCAAGTCGTCGATGTTGTCACCAGGTGTCGGCGGAAACATCGTGACGTATCCCGGGACTCCGTTGCGTTGCGTGAAGATGATGGTCGCGATGCGTTCGGCGAGGTCGTTGATGAATTTGAAGTAGCGATCGTGGTTGGTGTCGTTCTCCCCGATCATGTAGGCAAGCTTGTCGAGCAGTTCCTGAGGGATGGGCCCCTTTTCGTGGTCATAGAAGTAGATCAGCCAATCGTCCTGGTTCCCATTGTGCACCAGATCGGCGAGGTCTTCTCCGATGGCCGTCGCGAGCGCGTCGAAGTCGTTGTTGTTCTCGATGTCGAACTCGGAGTGATTGGCTTGGTCGGTGATGAGTTCGATCGCGAGGGCGAAGGCGAGCGTGTCGAGGGTGAGCGGGGCGTACGTGTATGTGTAGCTGTCGGTGTCAGGCATGATGCGTCAGTCCTTAATGGTTGAGAAGTTGCGTCGGATCGAGTTGCGGATAGTCATCCGTTGTGCCAGGCGTGCTTGGAATGGCTCGGATGAGTCATCCCTAGCGTCGTCTTGGCAGTGTCCAATCAGTTTCCCCAGTTCATCGTCATCCAGGTCACCGTTGGTCAAGGCCCGTGCTGCGTGCGTCGGGAGCATCATCATCAGCATGAAGAGAGTGAATGCGGCGAACTCATCAGTCTCAAGCGCGGCCTCGATGGCTTCGAGGGTGTAATCAGAGATGAGATCGGCGAGGTCCCGTTCGTGGCCTACGTAGGAGTCGGCGGGTGCGTTGTCGAGCCAGTCGAAGTCAGTCATTAGTTCGTCTCCTTAGTTGTCGTCGAATGCGTCGTAATCGAGGTTGAAGTAGGTGAAGAGGCGAGGCCGGTTCTTGTCGAGTTCGTCGGAAATTCCGGTGTTCGGATTCGCGGATTCAATCAGATCCATGGCATCGTCCGGGTTGTCGAGCCAAAGTTGGATGGCCTCATCGGTCGACATCGTTTGGTCGTTCCCGTAGATGAGCCCGTTGAGTGCGGTCAACGAGCAGAGCATTGCAGAGTGCGAATCGATGGTCGAGTCGGAGTGGTAAGTGTAGGAGTCAGCGTAGACTCGTGCGATCCAGATGGAGCATTCCTGGATCAGTTCGTCGACGAGGCGATGGTTGGATTCGGGATTTTCGATGTAGTTCGAGCGGTATCCGTCGGCCGGGGTTGTGGGGTCGGGGTTTTCGATGTATTCCGGTGCGGATAGGTCCGGCAGCGGAGTGATCAGTCGGCGGCGTAGGGTGTCGGGCGTTTCGGTGTTCATTCTTTCATCTCCTTGATTTTCGATCGCGCGATGCGATAGTTCAATTTTATCATCTTGTGTCAACCCTGTATACTCCCAGGATTGCGGAGATTGGTGAGGGAATTATCCTTCGAAGTCTGCGATGTAGTCCAGCAGAACCTTGATGATTCGAGTTGTCTCCTCTATGCTCCACCCCATGTCCGCGACGTAATTACCCCAAGCTTCTGGCGTTAATCTCTCAGTTGCCATGTTCCCTATCCTTCGAACGGTATCCGGCGAGCCCCTGTGGCTCTGCGTGGCATGCAAGCGTCGATCGTCGCGAGCAGTTTTGAAGCGAATTCGTTTGCCTGGAAGAGATCGAGTTCTATCTCAACCTGATCGATGTGCTCCCCTGTCTTGCCATCCTTGGCCTGTTTCACATCGAACCTTACTACGACCACCGGATACTTGCTCTGTGTCACCGTGTCGTACATACCCTTGGTGACGAATGTCTGTTCGCCTTGGAGAATGAGCCGTTGCTTGGTCTTCCCACTCACCCCATCGATGAATTCCTTGATGCTTCTCATCTTAAATATCCTCGATCGTGTGTAGGGGCAGACCTCGTGTCATGGTGTACTCATGTCCGGTGATCTGTTCGAGCCGCGTTTCAAGGAATGTGCAGAGTGCTTGCGTGGCATTCAGTTCGGTGTCGCGCAGCGCATCGCTCCATTCCCACGAGGTCTCATCTTCGCCAAGATCTTCTGGACTATACAACTCGTGGACGAGATTGTCGACGATGTAGTCCCACCCCTCTTCCAGTAGCAACTCGAAGAACCTCGTCTCGAGTATGAGCAGGAACTTTGTGAATTCCTCATCTTTGTCAAACCTTGTCATTCTTTCATCTCCTCGCATCATCATTCCGCGCATCATGCGCGATTATTCTCATTATATCATGGGGGAATACTCCGTAGAACTGCTCCGTTCTCTTTGTGACATCATACAAAGGTTTGACATAAGATCACAAAGGTTTGCCTACCCGTATACAGAGTAGAAAAAGAATGCGATGATTGACTTATCGATCAACCGATCGACCAAAGGGGAACTTCCCCATGACTCACACCGTGAGTCTGACCAGAAGGAGAATGATTACAATGGCAACTGCACTCAACGTCAAGGAGCTCGCCGAGAAGCTCGACACCACGCCGCGGACGGCTCGCAAGTTCCTTCGGCACGTGACGCCGGTCGAGGACCAGCCCGGAAAGGGTGGCCGCTGGGAGATCGCCGGCAAGGATGTCCGAAGCCTGACGAAGAAGTTCGCCGACTACCAGGACGAGCACATGCGGACTCCTGAGGTCGACGACGTCTCCGACGAGGACTGACGCAACACCGACTGGCCCAGGTAAACCCCACGGGGAGCTTGGGCCATAGGTGTGGTTTTTAAACCTCAGCTTCCCGTCGTTCCCTGCTAGGGGAAACTTGAGAATTACGAGGGAGACCGGAGTAACTGGGGAAACACCTCATAAGAATAAATTGGAACTCCCTTTTTCACCTGGATTCCTGAATAAATTGGAGAGAGAAGACCGCGCAGGAACGCCCATAGCTCCGGAGTGGGGTGCGCATCGATAACCTCAAGGTTATACTCCCATCGAGGTTATTTTTACTCGATCCTCTGTCATCGCTGCGCCACTGCAGACGCCTCTTGGTGCCTGAATTCAGTTTTCAAGCCATACCCTGTCCGCCAGTCCTATCATTCGCAATCGTACCCAGCTCCTCAGTACCTTTCGTTATCTTACCTCGTTCTCATCTCGTTCATTTTTCCCCCTACACATAACACACCGATGTGGTCGAGATAGTCGCTTGAGTTTCTAGCTTTTGTCCCGGGGGCGGCTTGCCGCCCACCAGTGGACGAACAACCAGAGGCTCAGGCAGACAAATGTGAAGCCCATCAGAGGGGTTCACCCTTTTTCCGCAGACTTTGCTAGCTCCACACCATGCTCAGTGAGTATCCAAGTCATCCCAGTTCTCGGATCATGACCTAACAGTTCGAGTAGTCCCCTTCGCTGGATGTTCTCCAGATAGCCCTTAGTATAGCCCGAGCTAGTCCTCCCCTGTGCCTTAGCGAGCTCTATCGTACGGAACTCAGCCTCACCAAAGTTATCCCAGATACTGAGCAGAGTCCTCCATTGGACCTCAGTCAGTACATCCTTATCTCGTTCTTTGATGGCATCAGCTCTAGCCTTTCGTATGACTTTCTTTGTTGCACTGGCGAGTTCATTCGGATCTATGTTCACTAGGTCGTTGCCAGCAACCTTCTTCTCGATGGCCAAGTATAGAACCTTCATCTGACTGAGTTCTTCGAATCGAGGAGATGTTTGCTCGAGGTTATAAACGTTGCCTGAAGATACCTTGAGAGTATTGTCTGCGATGTAAGCTCGAAGTTCGGGCTCGACTCGGTGAACAGGCCAGCCGATAAGAAGTGCGATGCGACTCAATCCGCCACGACCACGGACAACCGCCCAAAGGACTGGTTCCTCTGAGCGGAGAGTTTCACCTCGGGTGAATAGTTGTTTCGCTATTAGTGTGCTCATATATAGAGGCTATCATAGAGCAGAGCTAAGGTCAAGGCTTCTTATACTTAAAGGGGGATATGACCTTGCTTTAGGTATATGCCCCTCAATAAGGTTTCGTCGTGATCTGTGCCTCATGGGCGATAGACAAATCCTATAGGGGAAAACCGAGCTTGTCAACCCCTGGGGTTTTCATTTCATTCCGCGGGGACGCGCGCGAGAGGTAGCCCTGAATCTGTCAGGGGCATGGGGAGGTTAGATCCTGAATTCAGGTCTGATAGCATTGGTATATGCAACATTTAACTGATGAGCAGAATGGCTGGCTTGCGGGCGTTGTGAGTTGCTTTGGCATATTCTCGCTGAAGACGCAGGGGTGGCCATATATAACACTGCTGATAAAGAGTGCTCGTCACCCTGGCATGGTGAAGAAGTTTGCGAAGCTGTCGGGGCATCCCGTGCAGCATAAGCCTCGTGGCGATGAGGTTCGCATCCACGGGCAGCACTTAGATATATTCTGGGCGCTGATATTCCGTAACGTCACGCCGGAGCGAGATGCTGAGTACACATCGCTGAGAAATGAGCAAGTTCGCATACAGAAGCAGATAAGAGCAGACGCTGAGGAGAAGAAGCTATACGAGGCAGAGCGAGCTAATGCGCCTCGGTCCACACCTGATCAGATACGTCGGCGAGAAGAGGCACTATACCACAACCAGGACCCGGCGGTACAGGTCGTGGATGGGTTCGTGGAGGCGGAGATGGCACAGTCATATGATCTGGATCAGGCACGCCTAAGACGTGAGAAAGAGGCAGCAAAAATGGCACCGTATAGAAGGAGAAGCTAATGGAATTAACAGGTGCAGGTCGCATCGTGAACGAGCGCGGTCGTCACATTCGTGAGGAGGGCTACACGCTTGAGGGTGATATCGGTCGAAGCCAGGAGTTGCTGGCAGCAGCGACAGCATACACGTTGTATGTTTCATCGGCTGAGGAGGGGGTGCTGCCGACTCTCGATGAGGTCGGTTATCCCTGGCATCACTCGACTTGGAAGCCCGAGCCCCTCGACCATGCCCTTGAGAAGGCAGGGGCACTCATCGCCGCAGCACTCGACGCACGAGAAGCAGAAAGAGAGGCAGACAATGGTTCGCCCGAATGATAAGAGCAACTACAAGAGCTGGGTCGTTAACTGGAAGGGCAACACTCCCGTGCTAGTGCAGTCTGCATGGGCGCCTGGCTATACGCCGGGGCATCAGGCCACTGAGCAGGAGGCAATCGCCGCAGAGGTGATATCTCTTATGCAGCATATCGCAGACTTCCGGGAGAAGTGGCTGAAGATAAACCTCATGGCCGAGCAGAAGAACCATCAGATCGTGGCAGATGCATTCGGATCATTGCTCACGGTCACTGAGACCGACGACCCGCATGAGCAGATGACCATACCAGAAGGTGCGCAGGATGTCGATCATGGCGAGTGGGATAAGGAGCAGCAACGATATGAAGACGGGTCCAAGAGTGGCGATGTTCACCAGGCTCAGGTCAATATCCCGATCGTGGATCCCAACGACATCGACATCATCGAGGGTGCCGACATCGTAGAGCACATGTATGAGGATTGGAATGAGACTGCCCCAGTAGACAAGGAGCTGTAATGCACACTATCCCAGTTCGCATGGGTACGGCAGTTTTACTAGCCGAGGTAGCTACCCCAGAGGGATATGTACGAATGGCTTTTCGTATCTGGGATCCTGAGATTGATATTGACCAGGACTACATCCCCATCTATGATGATCGCCTCAGCACGTCCTTTTATATGCCGCCTACTCGCATCACGGTACAAGGAGTTTATCAAGGTATGACAATGTGGAAGGGAGAGTGGCCCTCAGAACAGCCAGAAATTGAAGAAACTTGGAAGGAGATAGAAACATGAATCCGTGGGACCTCTTCACCTGGGTCTTATCCATCGGCATCGGCATTGTGCTGCTTGCGCTCGCGGTAGGTATCGCCATCATTATCATCAACCAAGCGAGGAAGCAAAAATGAACCCCATATGTTCACTATGTCGCACGCCTGTACAGCCCAACCAGGAGCGAGTGAGTACGTTTGTCAAGGATGCGCAGGGTTACACGGTCGAACGAGGGGCAATTCACGTAAGTTGCCTCGACAAGCTGTGGGTGAGAAGCTAATGGGTAAAAGGAAGAGAGCCATCAAGGCTCTGATGATCATTGCCGAGGATAAGAGAGGCCTCATTCCTGCCGAGACTCGAATCAAGGCGGCTTCTCTGATTCTTAACCACTCGATTGCGATGATCGATCGACGCGCACTTGCAAGCAGATCCCGCTGACCGTCAGAGATGACGCTATTCGCCCCGATTAGTCTGATCGCGTAATTTATCGACCGGCTAATCGGGGCGATTAAAGCGTACTCCTAGTCGACCCAAATTACTGGAATGAATCGATGATGCCAGCCAAGCCCGAGTGCAATACTGATCCGATGATGGGCATCCCCGACTGTCCATGTAACCTTACTCAACTCGGCTGGACCAAACACCCACTCATCATGATCCACCATTTTCTCAAGTAACCATTTCATGTGGTCGAGTTCATAGGTCCATTGCTGACGAGCAGTTGCAAGCCATGTTTCAGGATAATCACGAGGAAAAGGTTGCCATCGAATTACTAAGTCCGACAACCTCACATAATTAACCATCTAATCGTACTCCTAGCCATTCCCCTTTTTCGGTTGCTGAGTGATGTGATGCTGACCGCAGTAGGGACAGCGATAAGCGCGGGTGGGGGCTGGTTTCTTAACCGTCAACCCCTTCATCTCTCGCTTCCAGAGGGCCCAATTCCAAGCAATGATCACTTTGGTGGCCTCGGCATGAGTATACCGAACCTTGCCCTCATCACATCGCCTACCCATAGGGATCCTTAAGGTGATCACGCACGAGCACTGTGCGCGTCGTGATGTCCTTGGTCCACTCGCTGATTACCCCATGCTCGCTGCATGTTGCCGAGTACTCAGTGCTATCGGTGCCCTGAATAGGCCGCGAGAGTAGCTGAATTTGATCGACATGCACTCCATAGAGCCGCTTCAGCTTGTTGTAAACATCAGCATGAACAGTCTTTTGGATCTGCATCACAGGTCTTTCATTGAGGGTAGAGCCCAGACCTCAACCTGGAATCGCTGACCGTTGCTCCACTCGACCGTGACGACTCGACCACCCAATGTTACCTCATCTACGTATTCACCCTGAAGATCGTTGCCGCCTTCCTCGGTGAACATCTGGAACTGGTCGCAAAGCATATCCGCGATACTCACTGGGTCGAGATACACCGGCTCTTCATCACCCATCACTCTGTCCTCGAATCTAGATGGTTGGCAATGCGATGGAGGTCGAAGGCGATTGAGAGAAGAGCAGAGCTAGTAACTACTGGTTGAACTCCTTGGATCACAGCAACCTTCTCGGCTGCTGTAGTGGTCGGATCATTCAGTTGTTCCTCGAGTCCCTGTGCGCCATCCACCATTTTCTGGTAGAAACTACGGTCCATCAGTCCTCCTCGATATCCATGTTGAGTTCGCGAGGTGTCGCTCCCTCATCCCATTCCCGACCTCGAATTCCTACCATGCCCGGCTCCTCGAGAGGGCGGATCAGTTCGTAGAAGGGGGCACCAGCAGCGAATCCTCGCTCGAGGTAGCCCTCGGCATCGAGTTCAGCGAGCACCTTTTGGATACCCAGCATGCTGACCCCAGTGCCCTCAGGCGGGTCGGCCATGAGTCGGTGGATGTAGACCCGGTTCGGCGAGTCAATGAGAGGCTTGCCCTCGTGATCCACACCGTTGAGACCGGAGGTACCCTGAGTGCTGGGTCCTGCGGTCACGTTTTCCCGAATCCACTGCTCGATCTTCGGGCGGTTGGTCGGCTTGCGACCTCGTGTGGAACTGGTTCGCCCGGTGCTGCCACCAGCAGCCGATGCCTTACCCTCCTTCACATCAGCGCGAAGCAGCAGAACATCGGCACGCGTGATCGCCTGCTGAAGCGAGAGCTGGATGTACTTGACCATCTGCTCACTACTGCGTGCTTCACCTGTTGCCTTATTCACCCCCTCCTCTAGCTCGAGAGTGATGGTGTACTTCGTCATAGTAATTCCTTTCGCTCAATTTCAATGCAATTAATGCATCACCTAATTATTGCAATTAATCAATTCCAAAGCAATAACTATTTTTGCTACTCCTTAAGGAACCACTTATTACTACCATCAGGTAGTTGCTGTCGCTTCAACCTTCCCTGTTCAAGATGCCTCGTGAGTTGACGATGTACAGCTGATCGAGATACCCCTCGAGCTTCAGCGATGGCCTGGGTTGTCATAGGACCCTGCTCAAGCAACCTCAGTGTTTCATCACGAGCGGTGATCTTCTTGGTTTCATAGGACTTATACTCGGCGGGGTTGTCAGAGTTCACTTCATTGTCGGTGCCCCAATGAGTAACAGTCGGATTCCATTGGAGGTTATTGAGGTTGTCAATACGGTATACGTTACCCGGGATGGTCTTAGACTCAGTGTCAAGCCTAATGTGGTGCCCACCCGTAGGTGAGAGGTAGATACTGTCCTCCGCCCAAGCGTGATTCGCGACAGCCCCGAGCATCCGTTGACCAGGTCGAGACTTCTCGGTTTTAGACATGTGGTGGATGATAATGATGGCACAGTTATGCTTTCTTGAGAGGACCTTCAGCGGACGGAAGATCAGGTTCGTCATCTGTTGTGACTTGTTCTCCTCAACATCTCCTGCTGTCATCATCAGCGTATCGATAATGAGGAGCTTGTACGGCTCTCCAGACATCCCCTTAGCGAGGGTCTCATCGAGCCATAGCTGCCAGGCTTCATCTGAGATGATGAATCCCTTCTGTAGCATGGCATAGACAGGCGGATCGAACTTGGATTCCTGCTCTGGAGGTAGCCACCAGATACCAGCGACTCCTTCATCCTTGATCAGTTCGAACTTGTCGACCGCCTTGTTGACCCAGATCTTCGCCGAGCGATTCTTAAGCGTAGCCGGCGGATCTTCCTCCTGAATGTAGAGGACAGGTCCCGGGTCGACCACTCTGAAATGACCCAGAAAATCAGCACCAGTAGCAACACTGAAAGCCAGATCAAGTCCGAGCCAAGACTTATACGACTTAGGTTCTCCAGCAATGAATCCACAAGCACCCTCCGTTAGTATATCTTTGACTATATACTTAGGTTTCTTTATGTTCTTGAGGAGGAAGCCGAGGCGTTCCGGGTCTGGGCGGTCAATCTCATCTGCGTCAGCGACTCCCCCCTCCAGCTTTGCAACCGTCTCTTCTGAGCGCTTGGCGATGGCCTTACTCGCCTCAGCGATGAGCCTCCGAAGCTCGTCCTGTCTTTCTGAGAACTTGTTCCAGACAGTCTCCCGGGCAATTGCCACAATCTCGCTGACTGAACATCCCACATCTGCAAGGCATCTGATAAGGTACCAGAGACTCTCGGACTTATCTCCCGACGCTTCCCGGGCATTGAGCAACTCCCTTGCTGTTCGATTCAACTTTAGTTTGACACGAGCTATAACTGCGAGCCTATCTACGGCATCGATATCTTGAGCCAATGCATCAGTGAGCTTAGCATCACCGATCTGAACATCAGGCAATTCTGAGAAATCCGTCAGTTCATAACGTGGCCCATCAACCCAGAGAATCTTACCTGAGGGATACGATCCATCTTCTTGTTCATACTCAGGTTTGTGATTCTCGAACCCTGGTACACGCAGAAGCTGCGCCAAGTCCCAGCCTGAGGGGTCAGCCTCTACATAATACGTGAGTTTCTGATTCTCATTGCCTGGCCATGACGCACCTTGGAATGACCCTGTGCCTCGCTGAGCAAGCCAGAGAGCCTGATATGATCCGGGGCTTGTCTCCCATGCGATCGATGGCGGATACTCATCAATGTAGTTCGGATCAGCGGTGTCGAGGTCAGCCCATAGAGCGTACTCATCCATCGCATAGGCTTCCTGGCGGATGGGGTACTCGAAGATACCCACCGTCCAGTACAGGTCATGCGCAGTGTGAGCGAGGAAGTGTTCAACGATCTGCTCACGTTCCTTCGGCCAGAAAAACGACGGACCTTCATGGAATCCCTGCCGACGGATACCAGTGCGACGTTGTTCTTCACGATCGATGTAGGGAAAGAATACATATCCAGACTGAGGGCCCCAGGCTTGTGAGATAAGACGCAGTGATTTCTCGGCAGAAGCCTTAGAGACCATTCAAACCCGCCTCTTCAGTAGGTGTGCTGTAGATGTGAGAGTCGGGCAGACTGGCACCCTCAGGACCGAAGTGAAACGGGGGCTGTACCCAGTCTGCGACCTGAGCTTCTTCACCTCTCTGCTGATAATCAGGAAGCATCAGCCAGATCAGCGCGGTCAGAGAACCAACGCGGACAGCTATCTTCTCGGGATGGTTAAAGAGCTTGACCTTTAGATTCTTAGGCCAGGCATCACGATCGAGCGACCAAAGGGCGGCATGTGTGGCTTCATGTGCGACGAGGTCGATGTGAAACCTGTCCTTTACGAAATGGAGAGTGATGCCAAGTTTCGTATGGATGTAGGTCATGGCATCAGCCTTTCCCCACTTCTTCTTACCACCATGCTTCTTACCATACTTTACAAAATCTTCATGGGTGGCATGAATGAAGATGTAGAACGGGAACGGTCCCACATTTATGTGCTGGACTTTGTAAATCTCTGGCTCAGTCATGAAGTGAGTCCAGAATCTCACGTACTTCAGGGCGAGTGAGTTCGAGAACTACTCCATTCTCAGGAGTAGCAACGTAAGCTTCAAGAACCTTCAGTATCTCAGTCATTTCAGTTCCACCGTTCCAATGTGCTTGATCAGTTCTCGAGTAAGCTCCATACCATACTCATACTCAGGAGTGCCCCTTTCTGGACGATGTTCTTTATCGTCGACGAGGTATTCCTTGAGAAAATCGATTGCTGCTGCGCGAACCTGCATTCTCCCCTCTTCCATCCCAGCCTTAAAGACAGTCGATCTTGCGTTCGTCATTATTCTGTTGTCCCTTACCTATTCGTGCGTAGTAGTTGTGAGTGAGCCTCGTGGTTGAGTACTCAATATCTATACTATGTCATGCGGACTCTGGATGCAAATATGAGATTCCGACTCCTCAGGCAGTATACATGGATCAAACCAGGCATTATGATTGATTTATCGCGCTTCATGCGCGGCATAAATATTGAGTGGAGGTAGGCAATGACAGCAGTAGGGCTCATCACAATTCGGGAACTGTTGCGTGATCCTGAGTACCGAGCATACTTCACCAGAGTACCGAAGTTGCCGGATCATTACACACCAGAGATGAAGCCATGGAGATTGCTACTGCAGTTGAAAGGTGACACCACCTGGAAATCAAAGCGATTCGGTACATACCAAGAGGCCTTCGCAGGGTTCAAGTTGGTATTACCCAAGATCGAGAACGCGGCGATCAACTGCCCAGGACTGAATTTCGTTCCGCCAATGCGTACTGTGAAAGTCAAGAATAAATTCCACACCGAGGGTAAGCTCAAGGGTAAGCCGATCATCAAGACGTTAGTATGGAGACCGAGGTTGGAGGCTGACCATGAGGCACATTACTGGTGCGCGTATTGCCGGCGACCGAGTATCTTCGTTCACAAGGGTATCGGGGCCAAGATGCTGAATGGTTCACGACTGCCGGCTACTCGCGTCGCATACCGCTGCATGATCTGCGGTAGCAATGCAGAATTGATGGACCTTCGGCGACCACAGTACAACCAGGGTTGGGATTTGAATCGGCCAAGGTTCTACCATGGTTAAGATTGAAGATCTGGAGACAACTGCTGATGTACTCGAGGAACTTCGTGAGTTGTTCGTCGACGATTACAGTATGCGGTTGTGCTTCAGTATGACCCTGTCAAAAGTCCAGCAAACAATAAGGGAAGCGAGAATGGTAAATGGCCAAGCACAACTGGGTAGAGATGCAGATTACCCCGATTCAAGCAGATTTGATCGATACGGAGATAATCACATCGTCGACTGAAGAAGCAGCAAATCAGGCTGCTCAGGATTCCATCGAAATTTGTTTCGATTGTCATGCTGCCCTGAATCCTCTGAGCATCGATGAAGAGTGTCCCGGGGTTGAGGGGCGAAAAGAAGTTTGACGGAGTTTCTTCCTGCTATTGACATCAAGGCACTGCCCTGGTAAGGTATTTCATATCGCCTCAAAGCGAGGGGATAAACATGAGGAGAACATATCATGGGACAGAAGTACACAGGTACCGTTCTGAACAAGCTCACCCTTGCCGAGCTCCGCTCGACTGCTGAGGATGAGGGACTCGACACCGACGAATTGACGACGAAGGCAGCCCTTCGTGACGCGCTTCTCGAGGTCGAGGACAGTGACGAAGAAGAAGTCGACGACGTTGAAGAGGTCGACGAAGAAGAGGAAGACGACATCGAGCTGCCCGAGGAGGACGAAGTCGATGAAGCTCCGCCGGCCAAGGTTGTCAAGGCAAAGGGCAAGCAGACGAAGTACACCGAGGGTGGCAAGACTGCCAATGGCGAGGCACTGCTCGGAGCCAAGGAAGTCGCAGCATTGGTGGGTACCGACGCCAAGCAGTTGCGACAGTTCTTCCGTTCGGGCAAGTCGACCTTCGAAGCAGTCGGCGCTGGCGGCCGATACGAGTTCAAGGAATCCGACGTCGCCAAGATCAAGGCTGAGTACGAGGCATGGAAGAACAGCAAGCCCGGCCGAGGCCGCGGAGCAACTGAGGGCGGATCGAAGCGCCGAGGTCGCGCACCGAAGGCTGACGAAGTGATCGAAGAGGTCGAGGAAATCGAGGAGCTGGAAGACCTCGAGGAATTCGACGAGGAAGACCTCGATATCGAGGAGTGATATAGTATCACTCAACAGGATAGGGTTCCTTAAAGCTGGACGTAAGCGGGATAACAGTGCCACAGCCTTTACTGCCCGGCCCCTCCTCACCTTTTCAACCAAAGGAGAAGATCATGCCAGATCCCACACCCCGAGAAGTGACTGACTTCGACCGCTCTATCAGGGAGGGTCAGCAGTTTCGCAATCGGTATCAGGAGCATGACAACCCTCCCGGCTCACGCATCATCGAGATTGTCAACAAGGAAGCCGGCAATACGGTGACCTACTGGGTGGTTGAGCGACACCGCCTGCGCAACATCATGACCCCAGCAACCACCTTTACCATGAGCACTAAGACTCTCATGGAGAACTACGAATCAATGGTCCCCGAAGATGAGCGTCCTGATTCACTGTAGTGCTTGCGGGAACACCTTCGACTTCGAGCACCCCACCATCGACAAGGCTCAGGACTTTGCCATTGCCAACGTCACCATTGACTGCGGCTGGTGTGGAGCTATCCTCAAGATGCCGACCGATGAACTTTACATGGTTGACATGGAGGAATTCATGCGACGACAGCTCGCTCACCAAGGACATCTGACCAATCAAGACAAACATCCAACACTAAGGATTGTAGGGGGTCCCCCAGACGCCCCTGCATAGCAAAGGCGACCCGAATCGCCTCCTGTTCTGCCCTTGAGCCCCAAACTTAGGGGCAGAATGGTGTTAGCCTGCGTAGGCACGGTGTGCCTCTTTAGAATAGGGTCTTGGCGAACCGACGATCAGCACTGGTTAACCGCACCGGCCCAGAGCCGTAGTCCCCAGTCGGATTCATCACAGCGTTACGGCTGTCGAGATGGACGAATCCAGCTCCGCCGAACCAGTAGATGCAGTGCCCAACCTCATGCAGAGTTACTCGCAGCAGGAGCGCATTGCTAATCCAGCTCGCGATCTCGTTATGGCATGACCCACTGACACCAGGGTGAGCACAGCCAGGCGGAGGGTTGATGATAATGGTGATCCCGCACACGGCCATCGGTCGTGAGAACGTGATGCAGAGCGGGCCTGAGCATGGAGCGACTGTTACAGTCACGTCGGTGTTCTTTGACCAGTCAGCAGCAACTTCCTGTAGCGGAAGTCCTGCGCCGGTAGTTGAATCAAGAGTTATAGTAGTGGTGGGGGATGGAGGTGCTGCAATGGCGGGGGATCCGACACCGAGCACCAAGAGAACGGTAGTTACAGTTAGTGCGAGAATAGCTCTCATGTATACTATTTTATCAGACGGAACAGAAAGGGTTCATCATATCATGCGATCGATGCGCGATCAATGAGCATAATCCCTTTGCCCCCTGGGATTATCCCTGCGTTGCCGCGATCATTTGCGCGATCGATTACCCGATGATGATCTTTTGGCGCGGGGGGTCATTTCTAGGCTCTTGTCATCATGCAGCAAACCAAGCGACTCGCGACGCAGGAACTCAGTGTGAGCGTCAATCATATCGTCGGTGCGAGATTGCTCGGGCGTCATTAAATAATCTGAGGTCAAGCTCCGTAGATTTGCTTCGGTCAACCTGCGCGCCCATTGATCACTCGCTGTATCATAGGGCATCGGCGGGGCGGTATCGCGCGAGGGAGTAGGGGAAGGGCGGTTCTCGGAGCGTCTCATTGTACTATGCCTACCGCTGTGAGAGTTTCTTTTACTACTTCCAGGGCCCTACGAACAGAAGCAACCGTATAGACTGCCCCCTCTGCTGCGATTATCTTTGCATGTACTCGCTTCTGACTAACTGAAGTATTCTCAAGTTTTCCTGGAACTTTTGTTTCAAGCCCGATGAACAACCCATGCGCACAAACGATAATGTCAGGCAGTCCTGCCATCATATACTTACTACCGTGTACCTTAAAAGCAAAATAGCCCTCCAGCCTGAGCGCGTCTAGGATCTTACGGCTCAGTCGGGACTCTGCTTGGGTCATGTTTTGATCCTATCAGTAAGATATAATGTCGGTCAATGTCGAGGTTCCGCCAGAAACCCCTCGCACCGTAGTTGGACCGCCGGCGTAAGGGGTTCTGGGTTTGTGACGGGGTGGGACGGGGCCCCGCCAGGCTTAGATGTTGTCGATGTCGAGGTCGTCCAGATCGTCGTCCGAGAGGTTCTCGGTCGATGCCTTCGGCGCACGTGCCTTGCGAGCCGGCGGTGCTGGTTCTTCGACTTCTTCAGTGGCATCCATCGAACGCAGTGTCTCACGCAGGTCGTCGTCGGTGTGCCGAGTGAAGATCTTGTAGTCCGGCTGCAGTGCCTTGATCCGAGACTTCAGTGTCGCACGGTCGAGGTCAGCATAAGGGTCTGCCTCTTCCTCTTCGGTCTCTTCTTCGACTTCCTCTTCCTCTTCTGTAACAGGTGCATCGAGGTCGCTACCATCGTCGGGCTCGTCATCTTCCGGCTCGTCATCTTCACCATCGTCAGCCGGTGAAGTGGAAACTGCCGTTGTGTCGCCGAGCTCTGCGCTCGGGAAGACCCCAGCGATTTCGCTCTGCTCCTTGCCTTCGAACTCAGCATCCTCGAGTGTTACCCCGATGAGCTTCCCGACAATCTGGTTCGGATCGATCCGAGTCTTCTGCTTCGGCACGGTCTTGCCGGCTGCGATGAAGATGCCGCGCAACTTCCAGAGCTGGTTGTCCTGGAGCTTGCAGTAGTACGGCAGGCGAGTCGCCGAGTGACCCACGATCTGAATCGTGAAGAGATACTGGTTCGTCTTGTCAGGCGCGACTGCGTCTTCGACCTTGGTGATCTTTGCGAGATAGTCCCCGGAGGCGATGCGATTCTTGTTGAAGTTACCGCCCTCCTTGACATTACTCAGGTCAACAATTCTTGCGGTTGCTCCCATGGTTGGGTTCTCCTTATTTAGTGGGGTCGGTATTTAGTTTATCATGCGAGGTTTGTGGATCTAAGGTCTCCTTACTTGGCTGCTGCCTTTGGGGCGATGGGTGATCCAGTGCGGATCATGCGAGTCAGGCGAATCACACTGGGGTTTGAGAGGTAGTCAGGCAGGGGGAAATCAGAACGATACCCCGTGTCATACTTTAAGGAATCACCGATCCAAAGTCGCCGCTGGATCTTCATACCTCCCTTGCCATCATCGACCTTCACGGTATAGATACGACCGATTACATCGACGAGAGAGTTGACATACCCCTTGACTCCCTTGGGCAAGTCGGGAACAAAGACAGCCGCAGCTTCATCTTCAGAGGCAATCTCTTCATCCTCTTCCGAGTTGAAGGCTTCTGCCATACGTTCCTGTGCAGTGAAGACAACGCCCATAGGTAGGTTGTGGAACCGAGTCAGTAGATCCTTCATCAGTTCACCCGACTTACCATAGTCGCGCTGCTGCACCAAGCCAGGAATACGATCGAGCGACTTCTCCTCCTGCAAGTGCATAGTGTACTTAAGAGCCATGTTATTGAAGCGAGTCAGTCCATCGACAGAGCACCACTTGTATTGATGCTTGCCATATCTCAGGTAGTTGTAAGCATCGTCGAGGTCTTGCCAGCGACCGATCTTCCACACATGAGGGTTGGACTTCTTCATCTCGTCCGTACCATCTTCAGGGTCGAGAAGCAAAGTATTCTCGATGCCGCCACTCAAACTGAAGGTGGACTTACCTTTCTTCTGACGACCATATACCAAGAACTTGGGGTATCGGTTGCCATCGGCTGGACGGGATATATGCTTAGCCGCTAGGGCCTCATAGTCGATCGTTGCCATCAGAAATCGATCCTCGAGCTAAGCGATTCGAGACGGGAGTTGTGGTTGCGAATGCGCCAGATACTACTATCTAGACGTTCGCTTATGGGACTGTGACTTTGTCGAGTGTCCGTGTCACTCTTACTCCCCATCTCAGCGACTGGTCGTTCTGGCGTGAGCAGTGCATCGAGCTTCTCATACAGCCGTGTGATAAGAACATCAGACATCTGAAGAGATTCCTCGAGTTCATCAAGCCGGTAAGGTACCGTACCCTCACGAGTATCTTCAAAGTCTTTGCCCATTTTCTTGTTGATCTTCCCTCGTTCTTCTGCAGTTGGATAGGCGCGAACTCCGCCGTCACCTCGTTCTTCACCATAGTCAGCCATTAGTACTTTCCCTTCTCGAAATCGCCTGCGCGATCTTGGTAGTAGTCGTTCGGATCGCCGACCACATAGTTTTGCTTGATGAGTGGTTGGAGGTTGGTTCCCATGAGGTGAGCAATATGCAGGTCGTCGTAGAAACAACCGCCCCAGTTCATGGGGTCTGCCATTTCGATGGCGTTGATGTCATTCCAGTCATAGTTGTTCATTCGGAGTGCCGTGAAGTAGTTCATGTGCGCGACGCGGTCAAGCATATCGTCAGACTTCTCGAGAATATCCCTGCGGAAGTGCTCGGAGGTCTGTGGCTTGCCGAATTCATACTGCATATTACGAAGCCACTTGGCTTTCTCACGGTCCTTAGGACGAATCTGGAAAGTCTCGGGGTATTCTTCCTTGTACTTCTTCAACGCTGTAACAAAGGTAGGGTAGTCAGTGTCATTGGCAGAGTCACTGATCCTCGTTGTATTCTGCAGCAAAGCAGGAGGATTGGGTGCCTTCCACTTGACATAGTCCCAAATGAAACCCTGTACGGGCAGTCCATTTTCACGGGCGCCCCAGAGATAGAGGGCAGACTGACCATCACGAAGACGGAAGTCGAGACCGGGGAGAGTCTTGTGAGTCTTGCGATCGACGAGCCAGAGACCGAAGGCATTCTCAATCAGAGCGTCGCACTTGCATCGGTACATCGTGCCATCTGGGAAGAAGCACTCCATTGTGAACTCATTGGCGATGTACTTCCAGGGGTCATGTTTGTAATGCCACATGTACGACCGCATGATGGTGAGAATTTCACTCGGCAGATCGCCGTAGTAATCTTTCTCCTCATCAAACAACTTATCGAATTGTGCCGCAAACTTCTGATGCAGCGCCATCCAGTCGCCACCATTAGTATGTTCTTCGAGGAGTGCGTGAACCCAAGTGCCGCGCTTAAGAGTCTTAGCCAGAGTCTTGGGCTTAAGGCGAAGGACGTATTTGAAGTAGGAGCACATCGGACACTTGCGGAATTGCTTCAGCATAGAGTGCGTGATGATCCGAGCACCAGCGCCATTATTTGCCGACTCGTCCCAATACAAGCCTCTGTGGTCAGGGGACATCAACGACTCTAGCCGTTGCAGTTCGCTCATGAAGACTGCTTTCCTGGAAGTAAGTTAGTGCTTCAATCCTACCATGCGAGAGCCGCGGAGTCAATTACCCGATGCCTTAACCTCCGTCGTGATATGGTAGTGGTTTCGCCATCCGCACTTGTAAGGCCGTGACTCGGTACCATAACGCATGTGATCCGCGAGCTCGATCTTCACATCCAGCAAAGTGGGAAAGATGACCTTGCCTCCATAGTACTTACAGTACTTCCGACGGGGCTTGGGCTTAAATCGCCGAGTCATGATCGGGCTTCCAGAACTTGGCGATCGATCTGGAGAATGAATGTGGTACTGTATCCACCACCGGTGGTCTTTTGGCCGAGCATTGCCCATCCACGATTGATGAACTCTTGGAGTTGCCAAGTCAAACACTTCATGGTGACGATCTGGCTAACTCCCGCTTGCTTCAGCGCCTTCTGCTCTTTGCGCCAATAGATATCATGACGAGGTTCCCGCGCAATGTCGCGGAGTGAGCGGTTCATACCGGCAGCTCCCAGGAATCGAGAACATTGGAGTCCAGGTCAAGTATGTCAACCTGGTCACCGCCGATACAGAACATGTGCTTCATGAAAGTATCGACCACTGTGAGAGTGCCCGCTTCAAGGTCGTACTCGACCTCAAATATTCCGAACTTCATGATACTGCCTCCTCAATGGGCTCACGAGTGATGTTGACCTGGGGCCCCGCGGGTACTCCGAAAGTTTGCCGATATGCGGCGCGGAGGTGGATCATTGAGTGGCGTGGCAATCCCTCCCCCATCTGGTGCGCATCATCCTGATTGACATACTCCTGGAATGGAATCGGTGTCGGCAGTTCAACTTCGCGAGTTATTTCAGTGCGCAGCGAGAGGTTCGGTACGCAGTATTCCTTGAGGTGTGGAGTGCAGACGTAAGCCCAGGGTCCGCGGTAGGTCTTGGCGTCGTACGTCGCGTGCGTACCATCGTTGCAGAATTGGCAATCGCGGTTGAGGATAACTGTCATTGTATTCATCTCCTTGAGTTAATCCCGGCATCATTTATGCCGATGCCTAATTTTATCGCAAGGTATATACCCCGTCAACTGGCAATTTATGCCGCCTTAAGTTTCTCGTACTTGTACTTAAGATCGAAGTCGTATACCTGCTCAGCAGTCAACTCAAGCTTATCTCCCCAGTGCTGCCCGACTGAAACATCTGCAATAATTGGAATGTCGATTACTACCCCAAATCTCCTGTACAGGTGGTCGAGGTCTTCCATGCAATCCTTAATAATCGGAATCACTCGTGAGACGTAGTCGTCGCGAATTTCGAAGTTGATAGCGTCGTGTACCAGACCAAGGCAATGTGCGTACTGATCCCACCCAAGTTCGCGGAGACGTCGGTTAATCTCAATCATGGCAATCACTGCCATGTCAGAACCAAAACCTTGCACTGGCGAGTTAATTGCTTGGCGTTCAGCCTCCATGCGTACTCCTCGATCAGGTGAGTAGATATCAGGCAAGTGACGGATTCGCCCCAGCGGACTTACCACTCGACCATACTCATTGACCAGTCGGCGCTGCTTGGCGTGCCAGGGAAGCAGTTTAGGATACAACTGGAAGTACACTATGCGCGCAGCCTGAGCTTCGGCTTCGGTGAATACAGAACCGTAGTTATTGAATGCGGTCTCGATGAACTTTCGCCAGCCCATGCCATAGAGAAAGCCGAAGTTGATCGGCTTACCTACTACCTTGCGAATCTCCTTCGTGATCTGAGACTCAGGCAAACCTGTAACTCTTGCAGCAGTCGAGAGATGGATGTCACCATTGTTAGCGTAGATATGCTTCATCGTGGTTTCATCGGCAAGGTATGCTGCGATCCTCAGTTCGATTTGTGAATAGTCAGCCTCAACGAAGGTCCACCCAGGCGGAGCACCGAAGAGCCCTCGGATGAATGGGTCACGAGGTACTTGTTGAAGATTGACACCTCGCATCTTACCCCGCGAACCACTAATCTTATCCGGGTCCGATTTACCCGAACTGAGTCGACCTGTAACTGTTCCCGCCAACTTGAAAGTCGTGTGTAGCCGGTGGTTCTCATCATACAACTCCTCATATGGATTGAAGAAACTACTGAGGTGCTTCTGTGCGGTAACTCTTTCAAGCATGTGATCGATTACTGGGTGGTGTGTTTCAGCCTGAAGATGGAGTAGCACCTCTTCCTTCATGCTTGGGTTACCAGGACCACCATCTTCCTTGACCTTACCTCGTTGCTCATCATTGATCGGCAACTCAAGCCAGTCGAACAACATCCATCGTGCAAAGTTACTGGCGTTAAAATTCACTTCCCAAGGTATGATCTTATCACCACGAACCAAGTGTTTGACATTGTGGGGCCAGACATCGGTTGGTACCTCGTCAAGTTTTGCTGCCTTAAAGATGTTCGCTTCAATGCGTGCAAGGTTTGCTTCAGCAATCGGCTTACGTTCCTTCAGCCGTTTCACATCGATCCAGGCACCACGCAGTTCACTATTGATCAAGTCACGTTGTGCCGGCATGGTAAGGAACTTAAAGATACGGGCAATGCGTAGATCTTTCTTCAGTTCCTCGACAAGTTGTTGCTTCACCCAATACATGTACCAGGTATCGAGAACGTTGTAGTGAAGCACTTCTGCGATCGGAGTCCGGAGAAGCGACCCAGTATCAATACCCCAAGACTCAACACCAAGACGGGCCATAGCCTGAGGCTTAAGCCCGCGTTGAATATTCTCATCCATGTTGTGGATAGCAAGCATGGTATCGAAAGTTGGGTACAACTTCATCCCACACCAGATCAGCCACTTGCAATCGAATGAGGCGTTGTGCGCTACAACACGTTTGATGTGGTTGCAGTGAAGACCAAGCAGTCGCAGGATTTCTCGCCACTGAGAACGCCATGGTGATTGAGGGTGGAAGAGTGGAACCGCGAACACTGCACGATGCTTGCCGAAGCTATCGACCACGACGCAAGTAGCGGCCAGGGACACCATAGCAGCGTCATCTTGATAGTACTCCTTCGAGTTCGTTTCAATATCGATGTAGATTTCCTCGGTCATATCGAGGATCTTGAAAACCTTTCTTAGGTTCTCCTTGGAATCTGCTACGATATACTTCGGATCGGGTATACCAGTGGCTGTACCATTAACCTTGTTGATAAAGAGTCGAAGATCTGCAATATAACCGGGCTTCTGACCAGGGTTTCGATTAACGGCTGACGGTGATACCGATGAAATGACGTCGGCTCCTTTGTATTCAAAAGTCTTTCCGCGATATTTCGTGATGCCTGACTTACCCACGACGGCGAGAAGGGCTTCATTGCCCAAGCAGAGAATAAATTCACGTGGGTAACGATCCAACTCAGGTAGAAGATATCTCGCTGCATGTTCCCGCAGTCGCTTGTTCGAAAGAGAGACATCGAACGATCGGCATTTAATGACAGGAGTAAAGAGTACCTGAGTGATGTCCAGGCCGAGCTCCTTAAGCTGGAGGTCAAGAGCATCCTGAAACCTTCCTGAACTCTTGCGATTAGTGACGACAACGATCTTCGCATCACGGGGTCCGATTGCGTAACTTTCTACATCATGCTCTGCACATAGCAGACATTGGTTGTCGAGTTGAATTACCATCAGTAGATTATATCAAACCGGATCACTGAGGTCAATGACTGGGATACCTGCCGAGATAAGCAGTTCCACACCTGAGGTCAGTCGGTATGGCGTCCTGTATACAAGCGAGCGAATTCCGGCCCCAAGCAAGGATTTGGCACAATCTTCACAGGGAGCATGGGTGCAGAAGACGTCGGTGCCACCAAGCCGTATGCCCTCCCTTGCGGCGAAGGCGATACCGTTCCGCTCGGCGTGAGATACAACAGTGCATTTGGCGTCAGTGCTGACAGTTTCTCCATCCCAGTACCAGGTGGTACCCCAAGAAATAGGACGGATATCCGCCACTGGCGCCAGCCACGAAGGAAGCTCCAGAGTCGAGCGTTCGATCGTGAAGGACTCGTGTGTACAGTGAGCAATACCGGGAGGAGCACCATTGTAACCAGTAGCCACGATACGGCCTTCACGGGCAAAGACAACACCCACTTGAGCGCGAGAGCAAGTGCCACGACGCGCCACCACATGCGCGACCTCCATGAGATATTCATCTCGGGTAATCCTTTCCATCATTCTCTCCAAATCAATGTCTTGATCCCGGCTTTAATCGCGGCATTAGCGCAGTGTGTAGCTCCGCGTGACTCCCGATGTATGAATGCGAAGCAGAGATTGGCACCACTATCAACCATCTGCTGATTCCTGAAAATACCCGCACCTCGACCTTTAGTCCAGTCAGGGATATGCGTCTCGATCATGCGATCACCCTGCTGCAGTTTGCCTCGACCGAGTGCTCGAGTCCAATGTTCAACGGCGATCATATCCACCCCTCGAGCACCCCCATTGATCATTACAGCGGGACGAGGACCTAGCTTCTCATCGAGACGATTAAGCGCACTCCAGACCGTGCGAAAATCCTCCCAGTTTCGAGACCCAGTAATCAGGAGGCGGAACATCAGTACCACCGCTTCCCAATCGTTTCCCAGTATTCCAGTATTGGAACATCGTCGTCAAAGATGTGCATGTTTGCGGTGTGGAATATTAGCTTACCCACTTTGAGTGGTCGATGGGGTGCTTCATTTCGTAGTTGATCAACCATCCATTGTGCGAGGCGACATGCAAGATATACATCGTCCTGAAAATGCCGGATAAGGTCAGTACTACGCATGAAATAACTAATATCGAGAACACCATCACGAATGGTGAAGTGATAACCGAGAGTACATGGGACTCTCTTGCCGTGTACTGCTCCCGTATCCTCGGGGAACCAGATCGGGAGATATGCTTGCCGCGTGTTCGGATGATCGCGGAGTTGTACGACGACATCATTGAGATCCCCATATGCGAATCGTATACCATGCATGAGAGGTTGATTCATGAGTCGTCCCTCTTCATCATACCAAGCAGGCTGGGCTCGTTTCGGCCACATTCGCTCGGGATATGTGTGGGAGAATGCCTGGCCCTCAGACTTGTGATCAGTGTTTGTGTCACCATCTTTCTTCTGACGGAATGGCCACCATGCCTCGCTAGGACTGGGATTCATCGGCTCGCCTGAGACTCGTTCCTGGAAATGATCTTCTGCCCAGGGAAGTCGTGCACCAGTTTCAATACCAAGTTGTTCAGCAGTGTTAGGAATCTGCCATTCGAAGACTACGTGGAGCAGTTCACGCATCTTCGTGTCTACCTTTTGACTTTGCCACTCTCCCAGAAACACTGGCGGGGCCGAGATTAAATTGCGCTTAAGTAGATCGAATAGATTCCCGAAGTCCCATGGCAAATTGGTTGTCAGATTGTCGAATGATGATGCGATAAACATGCGGTCCCTAATCTCTGAGAGCTCTCTGATCATGCCATGACATGAAGCGTGCGTGATACGATCATATCAGTACCTGAGACCTTAGTCAATCATCTTCGTCCTCATCGTTGTCGCCTCCGATGAAAGGATCACCATAGCGTCGACCCATGGGCATTTTGATAGCATCGAAATCAAGAGTGTCGACATGTACTGAGGGCAAGGGAGGATACGCTGTGAAGAACTCCTGGTTCTGTCCCACCAGAGGTCCTCGCTTATACACCTGCCAACCCTCGAATTGCCGAGCATGTTCTTCGCCATAAACCTCAGTGTGATACCGACGGATAACTCGACGGAAGGTGTTATAGGTTAGCTTCCCGTAGGTGCGACCCTCAGCATCTTCAGCAACAACCTTCTGCAACCACTTCCTTGAACCACGAATGGCCGGGTGGTTGATGATCAGTTTCTTGTGTTCTCTATCCAGCTCGGCTGAGGGTGCCAGGAGCAACGTACGGAAAAGTTCTGACTTCTCGGGATCGGGGTTCGTGAGTACGAACGACATCGACTTGAAGAAATGCCACTGGCTGGCCTCGTTGAACCAGACGAACTTCATCTTCGAGACGGGAATACCAAGCTCCCGTGCCAGCATTTTGCCGATTACATAAGCAATGGTTAGGTCAAGTCCGGCGATGTACCCCATATAAGACGTGCGCGAGTGGAGGGTGAGAGTAGGGTAGGGCTTCGCCTTGTAGGTGAAACTGAGCATGCACGCGCCCCAGATTCGAGTTTGCTTATTGGTATGACCAGTCGCTTCACCTCCTCGGGGCTTAACTGTCTTTGTTCGCATAACTGCCATACCACGTTCCTTGAGTCCGATACGTGCGGTGATTCGTCCAATCCATGACTCCAAATCTTGAGGATCGATATACTGACGTACAAGCATTGACCAGCGGTTCTTCGTCAACCATGAAGTCTTCAGATCGAAATCCCATTCCATGCTGTCGACTTCGCATACAACGTGATGTTGAGATACATCCACCGAACTTATCAGATCAAGAGTTTCTGGAGTACCGAAGAGCAAACCATCGACCATCTGATTATGCATATCGGTCATAGTTGCAGCGTGGTAGTAATGCATCAGTTCTCTTCCCCTAGTGGTCGTGAAACTTCCTTGGCGAGTTGGTCGCACCAGAAGACATGAGCATTTGCTGCCCAGAATACGCCCATTTCATGGCACTTCACAGCAGTGTCGTCGAGGGCACGATGGCAGCCGGGGCACTTTGTGCTCACTCCATCATAACCATCCTGCTGACGCTTGAGATTCTTGGCTGCTTTTTTGAAGTAGTCGTCGATGAGTTCCTCAGGTGTAATTTCTGCCACGCCCATAAGGTTGAAGAAGAAGTGTAGCACATCCACTAGTTCGCCCTTGAATGCATCACGGTTGAAGTGTTTGCTTGATGCCCAGGGCTTCCAACCGATCTCATCAAGAGCCTCGCCCATTTCCATGACTAGCGCGATGTACTGGTCCTTGACGAACTCAATCTTGCGCTGAGGATCGTACTTGCCTAGTGGAGTACCATCGCCATACACGTCAACCTGCATCTTGATCTGGTGTTCGAATGCGGCTTGGAACCCCTGACTGATATATGGGTCTGTGCTGGATTCATTTGTACCTTTAGGCATGTACTTTTGCTCGCTCTCTCATGGTGTTGAAGGGTCGTTCGAAGATGGCAAGGGGGTCGTCTTCCTGACCATCACTCTGGTAGTTGTAAATGATCGCTCCATTGTGCAGAGCATCGAGGATAGCTCGATGTGTGTATGCGGTATAGATACCCATGATGTGATCCCACACCCGAGCATTATCCTCATCGCCGATCACATTCTCCATGACCGTCTCGAGGGGAGGCAGGCAATAGATGAGGATGGGGCGAAGTCGTTCGAATCGACGGAGTGAGTGCCAAACCCAGACAGGGTCGCTGAATCCTGAAGCCTGTTGCTTCCGAAGAATAGGTCCATAGATGAACTCACTGATGAGGCGGTGTCGATCAAACAACATCCACTGAGGGCCTTCAGATAAGTTGCGATTGACCCACTCCTGCATGTCGACCATAGCCTCTGTTTGCTTACTCACTACTCGAGGAGCGACAGGTAGATCAGGATATGCTTCCTGCAGTTGACGGATGAGTGTTGTTTTACCTCCTCCGTCGGGGCCTTCTACTATGATCACTTGAATACTCCATCGTTTATCTTCTTTACAAGTTTGATCAACGATCGTGTGACTATCTGATAGTCTGTTTGGAGATGCATCGGCTTCGCTCGCTCGAGATACTCACGAGTAAACAACATTGCCAGATCATACTTCTTGTCAGTCTCGAGGTCAGTTGCTCGGAAATAACTCATGGCCTCAGGAGTGCCAACGTGATCAACTCCTCCAATGTTGTCGCGAATCCCTGTGAAGATCTTGTGTTCATCGACCTTATCCATGTCAATGACTACCAGTTCAGTTTCGCCCGAAGGAGCAACAAGGTCTACCTTCAGTTCTCGTGTCATGTGAATACCTCCTGCATTGTTAGTAAATCCTCGACGAGCATTGAACCCTCGCCCTCTTCTCCCTTGACGATAGCCTTCCATTTGATATGTGGTCCGCCGGGAGTAACGAACCGTAATACAGTGAAGACTTCGCCATCGTCATCTTTAAACGAGTCGCCAATGGCGATCCCATATACACTAGTGGCTGGCATAAAACTATCTTACCAGAACCCAGGTCTCATGTCAATGAACGACATTCTTAAACAACTGAAGTGCATCGTCGATTGCTGTGGCTGTTTTGCCCCACGACGTACCCAATCTCTGAAGCAACTCAGGTGACTGGATCATTTTCTTACCGATGTCGCTGTCCTCGAGTAGAGTTTGATATCTAATCCAGTCAACGGTACCAGTGGCGAGGAAGAACTCATGAAAGGTAGGCTTCTCACTGAGAGCGATTCGGTCACTGAATTGTTTGAAGTTAACCCATGAACTGGGCAAGCTATACCACTGCAAGATGCTAGCACAAGAAAGGTCAATTGATTCACCAGCAGCGGCCGGCTGACCAATGAAGATTGCCCCGCCACTAACTCTAGCAAACTGACCAGGTATTGGTGCACGATCTTTCTGCGCCACTCCTCCATGGATCGTAAAAGTAGGGACGCCGAGCTTATGTCCAAGTTTAACCAGTCTAGCGATATCTGCTTTGAAGAGTGCACCTATGACCACCTTCTCATCTGCCTCCATCAAATCCTCGAGGCGATCCTCGATTGCCCGAAGTTTCTCTCGACCAATTGCTACGAGTCGGCCTTTCGGGTATTCCTTAGTCGGTTCAGTCTTCGCGAACCCAGAGGTAATTTGCTGAAGCCGTAGTGACTGGACCAGCTTGATCGACGCCTCCGTGATTTCCCCCGTCCGAATGCGAGCCACCATATCCTCAGCCATAGCGTCATACGCGGCTGCTGACTCTTCAAGCTCGACCGGTATGATCTGCGGGGTGAGTAGCGGTAGGTCATAGCATTCCTCTCGGGTTATACTGAAACTGTCTTTGTGAACAAGGTCGTGCAAGTGTCCTTCATTCTTGGAACCCAAGAACTTTTCGTAATGCTCCATGGGAAGCCACCGACCATACTCATCTTTGAACTCCGCGAAAGTGAGTGGCGATCCATCCTCGTGAATGAACCGAGTCGGATTGAGGAACTTCCATTGGCTATAGATATCGAAGAGTCGCTTGCTCTTCGTGACTGGCGTACCTGTTAGCAGGTATCGATACTCACGACCTGCACCGAGGGTGTGAATCATTCTCGACTTCTTAGCACTGGGGGACTTAATGCGGTGGCTCTCATCGAGAATGATCGCCTGAGGTTGCCAGGTGATAACCATGTTCTTCATGGCATATCGACCACCCTTTTTCGTGGAGCGGAGGTGGTTACCCTCTTTGTCGCGGAATGCCAACCCTTTCTTAGGCCCGCGCATGTGATAGCGCAGTTCACCTGGTGTGGAAAAGGCATCGTAGTTTATGATCACAATGTCTAGGATATCTTTCCCGAACGCTGGCATACGACCGTTCCTTCGACCATCTCGATCCATGATCACCAGGCGGTACTTCACAGTCATGTTGTCGGCAAGTTCTTGTTTCCACACCTCAATGGCGACGACCGGGCATATGATCACTACTCGGTTCAGTCCTTCGAACTGGTGAAGAATCGACACCACATCGCACATGATCTTAGTCTTGCCCGTGCGGGGGTCCATGAGGAGGGCGCCACCCTTTGCGCCATCAGCGAACTCATGTTTGAGAATCTTTTTGATTGCATCTACTTGATGCTTGTACGGCCGCTGCTTGAAATGATAGTTACGACTCATGGGATGGGATACCAGTAACCCTCTCCGGGTAGTTCGGGCCAATGGTATTGATTGTAGTGAGTGGGCGACTTTCGGAGGAGGTTAGCTCGGTGCCTTGAGTGAAACCGTTTCTTGCCAAGCCAGGGAGGTACTCTCGGGAGTTGACGTTTATCAGGCAACTGCCTGAAGAGTTCTCGGGTTTTCTCGAGACATGTGTCATTATATCCTCGTTTAGTCCACTCAGTACATATTGCGACCTGGTATGACATGAGAGCAAAGGGGTAATTCTCCCACATCTTTGTGACGGGATGATTTGCCCAGCCTCCCCCTTCCACTATTGCCTTCATGATCTGAAGTGTCTCGATCCGCTGCTTGTTCAATCGTTGTCGATCAAGACACCGAGCGGATTGTTCAAAGCTTCGGTAGGGGAGGAATGTTTGCATTATACCTTCCTATGTACAGATGAGAGACTCATCACGTAGTTGATCAGTTCACCCGCTGCTGTCTTCAGATTGAAGTGCTGAGGGTTAATGATATCAGAGGGAGCAATCAGGTTTACTAATCCGGATTCCGAAGCAGTCGGCCTCTTACAGGTTGTACAAACGTACCAGCCGAACTTCCGTCCTCGTTTTGTAGTAGATACTCGACGCGATGTGGTGGTCCAAGTTTCAACACCGCACTGACAATAGTCAGTTGGCTTGGCAAAGTATCCGACCACCCGGTAGGCGCTACCTCGTCTGCTTCCATCATTGAACTTCTCCATTAACCTTTCAGCGAGTTGAACATCGTCAACCTCAAGCAATACATATCGACTAGCCACGGCTGATGTCCTTAGTGTATTCACAATGCTTGCAGTACTGGCACTGCGGTTTACAGACACCCAAACCTATGAGAATGAAGGCGATTAGAGTGCCAGTCCCACATCTAGGGCAAGCCATCTGGGTCGGGTACCGGTTGAGGGTGAGTTCCTCTTCAGCAATTTTGCGCATACCCCATTATATATCGCGAGGCAAAACCATGTCAACTATCATCATGCCCATTCCTGATAGCCTTGACACCCCCGACCAATAGATATAAAGTATACATGCAAGCTCAACTGAGCAACCCCATCATCAACAGGAAGAGAAACACCATGGCAACGAAGGCTGCTACCACCAAGGCCGCCAAGGCTGCTCCGGCGCCTGCTGAGGTCGAAGAGGAAGACGAGCTCTTCGGAGTCGCCGGAATCGCCGAGCTCATCAAGGTTCGCACGGGCAAGACCGTCAAGACCCGTGACCTCCGCATCCTCCTCCGCAAGCTCGCTCGGGATGGTCGACTCGACCGCAAGATCGTCGCCGGCAACCGTGCCCGCTGGGAGTTCGACGGTCCGGATGACCCGCGCGTTGCGGTTATTCTCGAGGCCTACGACAATGGCGAACTCGAGGCCGACAAAAAGGAGAAGCTCGACGCGCTGAAGGCACGCAAGGCGGCCCAGAAGGCTGCCGCGAAGGCCGCTGCTGAAGCCGAGGCCGAAGAGGAGCTCGAAGAGTAGAATCTCGGGCAACCCTCTTCAAAGCCCTGCCCTCCACGAAGGAACATGACGCCTTTCGCTGGGGGGCAGGGTTTCGTGTATGCGCCTTCAATGCTCGACTGATTGATCACTCGACCCTATGGGTATGAGGCGATTACGGACATCTCTGAGCCCTCTACCGACGATTCCCAGATCATCGGGTCGCGTCGAATCAAACGCTTACAAGCGGAGGCCCGATATACGTCAGACTCATATGACTGACATCGGCAGTACCGACTGCCCAAGAAGCAGCATCAGTCTTCCAGTAAATATACCCCGTATCGAATAGAAGCAAATCTGAGATTTCCTGACCAATACCATTGGTGAACCCCGCATAAAGGGGAACTGGGATTGAGAATGATCGATCGATACCTGCGGTAGACTTTGTAACCCCATGGAATGAGACAGCACCAGTACCGGCACCTGCGGGATAGGTCATGTAGGCATAAGCACGATATCGACCGGCCATACCCACGACAAGTTTCTCGGTTGCTCGAGACATTAGAGCATCAGGTACATTCTTACTTGAGGGTGAAGTACCAAAGGCTCGCCAGTTAGTGAAGAGACTACCTGCTGTATGGGCTTCATTACCTGCTGCATAAAGTACTCCTTGGGGACCATTAGCTACAGGATACCATCCTGAAACAGCTGTCAGTTCTAGTCCTGTGACCGTGAGTCCTGAGAGAGCAGTTGTGGCAAAGTATTCTTCCCACCATCCTCGATCAGTGTTAAACCAGGTTACCTTGCGATTAGCAAGAGCTACTCGAGTGGCATCACTGGCGGGTACTCCATAGACTGCATCGCGTTCTGCGGCGGTACCAATGTTTGTAATCGCCCGCCAGTCGTCAACTCCGCGCTGGAAATATGCATCACCTTGACCATCGAGAAAACCACGCTGATGGTACTTACCAAAACCGGTACCCAAATTGCCATGCCAGTGCTGGAAAATCGATGCAACACCAATCAGCAACTGCACCGCGGTCACACTAAAGTCATCAACAACCTCGACAAGAATGTCATAAGACGACGTGATGCTATAAGTGCCAACGGTTACAAATGAGTTAAAGGTGATACCGCCTGGAGCCGTGTTCGACTTAAGTGTCCAAGTCGATGTACCTCGCAGTCGTGTGGAGATTCGGTATACAAGAGCATTGCGCTGAGTAGTCACGATCAGAGACTGGACTGCCGCATTCAGGTTGATGCGGAAGTAGGTACCATCATCATCGGGAGTACCACCTGAAAGTGATCGCTCGACACTGAGAGTAGTAATCACTGGCGGTACATATGCCAGCACAGTGATATTGACAGTCTTGGCTTTAATTCGACCACGTGAATCAGTGACTGTTCCAGTGATTACAACTGTACCACTCGTCGCCAAAGGTGCAGGTGTGACCCCAGATATTGCGTTGATCGTTTGTCCTGCAACCTCGATCTTGTACGAAGTTATTGTCGATCCTGATACGCCAGCAGCTCCAGTAATTGCCAGATTAAGTTTTGAGATACCCTGAACGTATCCCCCGACGTTTGCTGCAACCCCGGCCACGTTCTCAGAGTTAGTAACGGTTGTAAAGTCTGGAACCACGGTAAGCGCCGCAGTAAGTTCAATACTGGAATAGGTTGTTCCGATAATAGTACCACCCTGCTTGGTAACAGTCGTGATGGTACCGGTACCGGCGGGAGAGTTTGGAATCTGAGTGAGAAGCGAAGTCGGCGGAGTCCAGTTAACTGTGGCACCAACACCAGTGCCGATTGTTCCTGAAGCAGAACCGAAGTTATAAGTGATGTCATGAGTGAACGAAGCATCTGCTCGGTTAGTATTAAGCTGGTACGAAGTTCCGATATACTTAGGAGTACCCTGAACGTTCCAAACCGAAGTTGATGCTCGAGGAATCGTCGGTGCATCTGCCCAGGTAACAACCGTACCATCACCAACCGAGGAGTGGTCGCTATCGATGGAACCATAATTCGGGAATCCAGGACGAGTACCATCTGCATTGTGAGGAACTGCTAAAGCAGGATTGCCAGCAATTGCATAGCGTCGTCCAGAGGTACCAGCAGGTGTAAAGTCGAGGGTCCAAGTACCCGATCCTACAACACCCGCGATATTAACTGACCAAAACTGAGCGTTACCAGAGAAGGTACCCCAACCATTGTCAGCACAACCAGCATAAAGACCCCAAGCAAAATCTGTGAAGTTACCGGCAATATTCTGAGCACCTGAAACGACGTCAAGAGCTACATAGAATGGTCCCGACCCATCTAGATTTTGACTATTAGAGTGTGCACCCATTACCCTGACCACTCCTCATCATAGTCATCCAAAAAATCCATAGGGGAAATGAGGCGAACATCAGTTTGTTCATCATCCGACTGAGCTAGATCAACGATAATCCAGTCACCTTCAGAGAGATTAGTCTTGGTAGGGTCAATGTTAAAACTCAGAAGAAAAACTTCAACCGACTCCAGATCAATTACTTCTCGAGCGATAACTTTTCTATCGTCTGACCTACGGATAGCAATCATAGTGCCCTCACTATGGTATCATCAACACCGTACTTCTCGATCTGGTGATTACCCATTGTAATCTTCTCAACCACCATCTGATTCACATTGAAAATACCTGAGCTCCAGGAAGAGATAACATTTCCGTTCTCCAGCATCTCGATCTTATCACTACGAACAGCAGTCGAGAAAACAGACCCTGGCTTCGAGATGATGGCTCCAGTCGCACCAAAAAGATAGTACGTCTGCATGGTCTCGAGGTTTGTCTGAGTATCATTCAGATCAGTCGAAACATCGTTTACTTGTCCCGCTACCAAAAGAATACTGCTGTTTGCTGAGATGTTCAATTGGTCACCGACATCTGGAGACAAATGAGTAGTTTGAATCGTACCTGCTTTGATTACGTTAGCATCAACTGAGTTCGCTAGAATGTCGGGACCAGTGATACCCATAATAGTAATCGGGCCAGCAACCAGAGAAGCTGCAGAAAGGAACCCTGCACCATCTACTGCAGTGAGACGAACGTAATAAACAGCTCCAACTATCAACTCAGGAACACTGATAGTACGCTGTGTACGGTCGAGCGAAGGTCCTCTGCGGTTCCAAGGGCCTCCCGTAGCAGGACCGATTTCGGCAAAGACATACCGGAACTGAGGAGCCGGCTGCTGAGAATTGAGCAAGCCAGTCCAGGTGATTGTAAGATTACCGCGAGTACTGCTGAGAGTCGGCTTGTCAGGTGCAAGTAGGCTACCACCAGGACCTGCCATTGTGTGGGAACTGCCCGTACCCCAGGCTCCTTCCACACCATCCGTACTGACCGCTTGCACCGAGAACGTCCATATCTCGGCAGGGTTGAACGGGCCTAGTTTCGCAGTTGTGCCTGTAACATAACCCCAGTCAACATAGTTGGGATCACCAGTCTTAACTCCCCGCACATTGTAATGATCGGGAACCATTGCTGTGTTGTCGGTGAACTGCGTCACCGGACCCCAGGTCAATGTGACCTCAGTATATGCTGTGACTCCATCTGCAGTCCACTTACCTTGAGAGGTTGCGACGATGCTAGTTGGTGCTTTCGGCTGCTTTTGGATGATGGTGGAGATCGGTGGCAGAATTACTGGAACCCCTACTCCAGGTGTGCTGCCTTCGACATTGCTCATTCCGCCACCGACTCCCCCTCCCCCCAGCTTTTCGATAATCTTGTTGATCCGCTGTTCATTACTGCGGAAGATCGTATCGAACTCGATGGTGTATACAGGCTTGCCAGCAGTATTCTCGGTAGTACTGATCGACATCACTCGACGAGGTGTTAAGAGGCCCATCTTGTCAGGTGCGAGAATCCAGTCGCCGAGGTCGAAATGAACATGTGGCACATACGTAGTTGTGATGAAGTTGTATTGCGCGCCTTCTTCTTCATCTGCCCGCTGATCGAATACCAGTGTCGCAAGCTTTGTAGCAAGAGTGGGATTTGCGCCAGTGTCTAGAGAACCCTCGAGGCGCCCGTACTTGCTGACGGAAGCACTATTACTTGCCTCATACCAACCGTCAGTAGTCTTGAGACTCATGGCGTTCTTCATCTTGCCACGAGTTTTGGTACGGGCTTCAATGAGGTGTTCGCCGATACGAAGTTCAATAGGTACTGCAGTTCGCGCACTCGCAGGGCCTACATATACCGTGCGGTCAGTACCTCGAGTTTGATTAATGTTAAGGTTGTAGTTTGAAGGGTCGACCCAGATGTCTACCAGTTCCTCGAACTTACTAAAGATGGATGCGTATGACTCTCCGATACTAAATGACCACTCAAGCTTGTCAACCCAAGCTACGCCTGCTGAGTCTAGCGATGCAGTGAAGGTAGCATTTAGTGTTGCCATGGAGATGACACCTCGAGCCTCAGCTTCTGCGATTAGCTTCAGCGCAATTTCTCCGATGGACCAGCTTGGCATACTGGCCGGGTATGCGCGGCATTTCCAAGTCGCATCTCCTGATTCACCAATCTTCGTTTCTAGGTTATCGGTGCCGATGCGAAAGATAGAGGCAAGCAAAGCTGCAGGACCTTGGTACTCATTGCTGCTTGCGTTACGAGCCTGGAATGCAATGACATGATCACCAGCGCTGAACTCATGGCTAATACGCGTTGTGCTCGTCCATGCCTGGTGCTTGTCGAGGTTCTGTGCTACCTGCTCACCATCAATCCACATTGTGAAGTACTGGTCAACTGAGAAGTAGATAGCGTGAGTTCCTGGTGTAGCAATGGTCAACTCCCATCGGAAGTAGCACCACCCATCAGGGGTTGGGTCAGTGTAGGCAGCAGCCCATATCCACTTCGCGGTAGGTGCCCCAGTGGGCCATTCTTCAGGGTAATCTACGTAAGTACCCGCATTATTCGTCCATGCTGATGCGGCGTGAACTGTTGCTTGTACGACGGGGTTAGTCCAATCTCCCGTGATATACCAGGTACCTCGCTCAGTAGCAAAGTTGAAGTATCGTGCGCTGCCATCCTCACGCTGCAGTCCGCCATAGGGACGAAGTTCAGCATCATCCAACCAGCTCTTCAGTCCTTCACCGACAACGTTATAACCCTGAGCTGCTTTCTCACCGGAGCCTACGAGAATTGACTCAGCTTCTCCGAGCACCATCGCACCGATGATGTTACCATCGGCACGGAACTTGCAGATGTTCCGAGAGTCGAGGAGATGAGGGTCTTGCATATACTTCGGGTCACTGCGTGAGAGTTGGAACGACCCCCCGCCGACCCCATTCATCTCTGAGAGAATCTTCGGCATCTTGCGGCCTTCAATGGTAGCCGCTTTAACCGTCGGTGTTGCGAACTTGTATATCTCGAGTTCGAGTCCTTCGTTTGGCATTATGTCCAAGCCGCCTTGTACTGAAGAGTGATAACTCCTGTGCCTACTGTTGAGCTAACGTTGATCTGATTCACTCCCGGCCAAAGAATCAACCACTGAGGAGCCCCTGAGTGAATGATTCCTGCTGACGAGTCATATGCAGCACCACCCTGAGTTGCAAGAGCGGTAAAGTCCTTGACTCCCACGATAACATTGTGTCCCGCTGAGAGAGCTAGGGGTGAAGTGAATTCCACACCAGCTGTGTTATTGCGAATCTTGGCGTTGGTTCGCGAGCCATTGATTGTGACTACGATTGCCAGTGTCGGAGCATTGCCCTCGACTGTGATGTTCTGATTACCATTGACGATAGCCTGAGAAGTGTATGAAGTGGCATAGAAGAATGGGTCGTTCAACTTCAGATCCACCGTGCACCGAGCAGCTTTCTGTCCGATCATAGTCGGTTTCATGCCGCCTACGTACTCAGCAAAAGCAGTTGCAGTCTTCAGCGCTCCGCCATCATAGAATCTCTTAGTGAGTGCGAACTCACGACCTTGCGCACCCGGCAGCCAAAGCATACGTATCAGGTCATTGTAGTTAGACTGATAAGTTGCCTTGGTCGGAGCACCATCGATATTGCTCGCGTGTTCAGCAATACCACGTAACATTATGCCCAGTGTAAGCAGATTTGCATCTGGCGTCTTCGCCACATATCGCTCACCTGGGCGAGTCGGCACGATATCATTCTCACCTCGGAAGGGCGGAGGACCGATACCACTCAGTGTTTCAATCGACTTCGCATAGGTGTGGAGGCTCACCCCATCGGCATCCCAGTATGTCTCAGTGTTGTTAGGCATGTTATCCTACCAGGTAAGAGGTCTTGCGGATGGCATCCGGCAGTGCATCTTCGATGTCTTGCTGTGCTTCACCATTATTAACTTCGAGCTTCTCGATGTTGAAGGTTTCCTTATCTGCAATCTCTTGCAGCTTCTCATTGAGAAGTGCGAGCTGGTTCGCCTGAGCAGCCGAGTATGCATCGACTCCCATCTGTGACTGCAGATTGAGCATAACATCCATCTCGCGTGCAGCGTAGACTTGGTCGTAAAGTGATTCGACTCCAGAAGCCACAACTTCCATTGTGCGGTTAAGCGCCGGTGCAGTCTTTTCCACACCAACAATCATACCTCTAATTGTATCGATTCCAATGGCTCGGAATACCTTCGACGGTGAAGCCATTCCCAGAACGCCCTTTGCCCAGTCAATTGCCCCATTGACCACATCGCCAACTGCATTGATCAGAGCACTAGCAGCATTCTTAACTCCATTGACCATACCCATGATCAGGTCGCGGCCGACTCCCACCAACCAAGAGCCGATCCCTGAGAAGAATCCCATGATGGTACCTTGGATACCACCAATAATACTAAAGATCTGATTGACTGGTCCGGATACTGCTCCAACCATACCATTCCAGATACCTGAGAAGAAGCTAGAGATAGCACTCCAGATCGAGTTCCAGACTCCCTGAATGGTGCTTACTGTGCTGATCACGAACGACATGATGCTCAGGATAATGGGGATGAAGAATTGAACCATCCCATTCCAGATATCTGAGAAGAAGTTGGAAATCGCCGTCCATACTACAGACCAGACCACCTGAAGAATCATGATACTGTCGGTGATGAAGGAAACAATCTGTTCTACGATCGGACCGATGATGCTCCAGATCAGTTCCCATGCCCAAGTTACTGCTGCAACGATTGCCTGCCAGATAGTAACCAGGATTGCTGCGAGAATAAGGAAGATGTTGATATACATCTCCACATAGAACTTGATCAAACCATAGATGAAGGTTAGAATCGGGGTTAGGAATGCGACAATAGCATTCCAAATACCCGTGAAGAATGTAACGATTTGTGACCAGGCAGTAGTGAATGAAGTAACTACCGCGGTCCAGATCGTAGTGAAGAATGATGCCAGGTTCGCCCAGAGGTCCTGGAAGAATGTAGTCTGTGTAGCAACCCAGATGATAGCGGCTACTAGAAGCACAATCGCCATGATGATCGCGCCAATGGGGTTTGCCGTCAGTGCAATGTTCAGCAACCACTGGACAGCAACCCAGATTTTGATTGCCACAACAACTGCAGCAATGATTCCCACAATAACTAGGAGTACTCCTCCAAAGGGGCCACTCAGGATATCGGAGATGAAGCGAAGAACTTCAGCCAGTACTGTTACTCCTGCAACAAGCACATTGGCAATAATCTCAGCGAGCAATAGAATGGCGGGAGTAATAGCGACTAGACCTGCAGCAACTCCGCCAATAAGCATGGCAATGACAGGAGCTAGGGCTGCAATCAGTTGGTTGAATGAAGCAACGATAGAGTCAATCGCGGGCTTCATTGAAGCAAAAGCGTTGCTGAAGATAACTCCGATGTCAGTAAGGAGCTGCTTACCCTCTTCAGTCTTTGTGAAGAACGCGATCAATCCTGCTACCAATAGTGCCAAGACAGCGACGATTGCAATACCTGGGAAAGTAAGTAGAGCAGCACCGAGTCGACCTACTCCAGCGACTACCGCGGTAAAGATCTTTGCTAGTATTGCTACATCTCTTAGAACAATGAACAGGCTGATGATCTTGAGTATGCCACCGGAAAGTATCGCCAATCCCCCGAAGAGAATCAGTACTACTGCCGCGATCTGAGCCATGAGAACTAGAGCACCAAGTGCGGCCGGACTAAGCTGGTTAAGCCACGTCACCACTTTCTCAATTGCTTGCACCAGCCCGCGAGCGAGTGCCTGCTGTGTTGCACCGATGTTGATCACCAGTGTTTGCAGCTCGCCTCGCAAATACTCTACGTCACCCGAAAGGTTATTAAGTCGTGCCGCAGCAACGTCAGCAGCCGTGGTCTTGTTAATCTCTTTATTAAGTTCTGCCATTGCCGCAGAGCCACCCTGTAGAAGATTCAGGATGGTGGGCAGGGAAGTAATAGGGAAAATACGACCAAGGATATCGATCTTCTCAGCCGCGTTAAGGTTCTGTGTTGCTCCATTAATGATATCAAGAACCTCGGGCAGAGGCTTCATCTTACCCTCGGCAGTAAGGAGCTGATTCCCCAATTCTTCTGTGATGATACCTAGTTCTGAGAGAGCTTCCTTACCTGCGTTGGTAGGGGCGATCAACTTGTCAATCATCTGACGAAGACCGGTACCAGCCTTAGACCCCTTGATGCCTGCTTCACCCAAGACAGCAATTGCGGTGTTAAGGTCTTCGAAGCTGATACCAGCGACCGCTGCGGAAGAACCCGCATAGGTCATAGTCAGGATCAGGTCCTGGACATCGATGTTTGACGAGTTAGCTGCACCAGCAAGTTTATCAACAACGGCAACGGAATCTTCAGCCGCGATATTGAAAGTGTTCAGGATGGTGGTCAGTGAAGATGCTGCGTCTGCAAGAGGAATATCTGCAGCAGCACCGAGTGCGATAACTGCTTCACCGACTCCAGCGAGAACTTCCTGAGCATTAACGCCTGCCTTAGCAAGAGTGGTAAAGGAGTCTGCCACTTGATCGGCAGAGTAGATCGAGTCAGCACCTAGCTCGAGGGCCTTAGCACGAATGCGCTCCATGTCTTTGACAGAGGCATCCGCCACTGCACCGAAGAAATCGAGCTTACGTTCGAACTCAGAAGCAGCATTTACAGCAACGAGGAGACCGGCAGCAATTCCTACGCCGACCCCCGCGATTGCAACGCCAGTCGCCATGAGTGCACCAGCACCCGTATTGAGGGCGGTGACCATAGAGACGTGATGCTGTCGAGCTTCGGTATAGGCAGAGATGGCATCTTTGACATCGATGATAATCTTTGCTCTAAGAACCTCCTCTGCCACCTCAGCTCCTAACCAAATAGTGCGGCAGGATCAGAGTAGACCCTTGTCGCGCTTTCTCCCTCAAGAATCTTCTTGAGTTCACGTTCCTGAGCAGCTCGTTGTGCTGCTTCTCCCTTGATAGGCTTACGACCGGCATTTTCGACTCTGTATGAAACTTGTGTTCCAAAATACCAAACTGCCTGATCAAAGCAGTAGGCTTCGTAACTACCGGTTGTTAGTCCCAAGAGCGAACTTGGAAGAACCGCTAGATCCTTAGACTGCAGATATAGCATCCACATTGCTTTGGAGTTGTGCACGAAACGTCTCGAGGTCACGAACTCCTCCGCTTACCCACTGGAAAACGAACTGCTTGTCCAACTCCTCGATCTCGTCGACATACAGCCGAGTGTTCCCATATGACTCTCGCCACTCATCGAGGGTTTCAAACTGGTTGTCTTCGTTCATGATGTTGTGTCGTTCAAGGTCTTCAGCTGTAGGAACCGCGTAAACTACTGGCTCCTTCGCTGACTGAACCATGACTAGATCAAGCATCTTCAGCATGTCAGCGAGAGAGTCGATATCCTTAGCAAGGTCAGCGGCAGCCGCTGTGACCTCTGAGCCTGACTTACCACTGAGGCCTGACTGAACCATACCAAGAAGAGAGTTAGGGATGGTGCCATTGGCAATGAATGCCTGGAGACCACCGGGATTCTTAAGCTTCATGACACGACCAGACGGCAGCTCCATGACACCACCCATGCGGGCCTTGAAGTCGCCGATCTGTGAAACGCGAAGTTGTTCTGCTTTTTCTGCTGTCTTACGTGGGGTAGCCATTTTGTCCTCCTGGGGATCGGGCTATCGAGGTGATATTCAGTTATGCGAGAACGACAGCACCAGACGGCGTCAGGGCGACGGCGCCAACTGCCACGTTGCCGGCGACCGGCAGAGTGATGGTAACAGCGGTCGGGAGAGGGCCACCACCAGTGGTGATAACTCCCATACCCGTGAGGCCAGAGAGGCCGTTGAGCGCCGTAGCCACCGTAGCAGCTGCCGCGTTCCAGGCGATGTCCGGCGTGGAGTAACCATTGAGAAGCAGGCGGAACGTACCACCAGAGGGCGTACCCGTGGTAGTGAGTGTCCAGCCAGTCTTGATGGTTCCATCGGTGAGTGCAGCAGGCGTCTCGCGGTGCACCAACTCGTAGAGCTTTGCGTTACCCTCGTTGCCGTAACCCTTACCTGAAGCGGACGTCAGCAAGAAGCTTCCGTTCTCCAGGCTGGCTTCGAGGTCGCCATCGGCCTTGCAGCGGAAGACTCGCATCTCGAAGTCGCCGCCTGAGTCGCTAATCGCACGACCATAGACATTGAAGTACGGTCGAGCATCCGACGTGAGCTTCGTGAAGGTCTTCACAACGTTCGGCGTGGTTCCTGTAGAGCCGACAGCACCACCCGAGAGGATCTTCCATGCCTCGAGCGAAATACCACCACCCTCAAGGTCCCAGTCGACCGTGGGTCCTGCTCCGTGTGAAGCGATCGTGCGGTCGTCACCCTCGAGTGTCTCGAACTCTTCAGTTTCACCGAAGGAGAATGTCCGAGATGCCGGGAGCATCACACCCTGCGCGACCACTTCTGCGCCTGCGTTATCGAGCGGAACCAGTTTGACCTGGCGGAGCCCGAAAGGCACAGCGTATCCAGCTAGTGGCATTATCTTTCCTTTCCTACATAGGCCGGGTCCTTGAATTCCCGGGTCTTCGTAACCTGCCCGGTGAGCAGGGCGATAGTGTGTAGAACGATGATCCCCGGACGGGCTCCATGCCTACGGCGTTTACAGCGAACTTCAAGGGTGTGGGATTCAGGATCATAGATCCCGTAGAGGTCACCCTCTCCAACTCCCTTGCAGCGAAGTTCTACCAGGTCCGCCATGAGCTTCTCTTATCCTGTCACTGAGTAATTTATCATCACGAGCGAGATGGGCGTTTAGAGGAGCTGCTAGGCGATTCTGGGGATATGCCTGATCGATCGTCAGGGGGTCGATGCGCGATTGCTGCCCTTGGGCTTCGGCTCGGAAACTGACTCTTGCGAAGTTCCAGTGGCGGTTTCGACTGCTTCGGCTGCTGCCTTCTCGGCTGCTTGAGCGGCTGCAGCGGCATCGGCCTCTGCTTGCTCTTCCGGTGTGATGTCCTCGTCGATGGTGAACGAACCAAAGAGATCGGGGTTGTCGACCAGTGCCTTGGCAACTGCCACCTTCACTTCGACAGGCTGACCACGGTGAAAGTCCGTTTCTTCGAATCCTTCCACACCTGCCTTCTCGAGGTCTTCGGGACCGAGCGTTCGGGTATCAATGCTGCGGTCATTGAATGTTACGTACTTCATCTACGTATCCTCTCTTATCAGTTGGAACCGCAGGTAGCGGAACACGGTATTCAATGTATCATCATCGAGGTCTTGAGAGGTCTCAAGATAACGCGTTGTCCAAACACCAGGTACGCCACCCGCATTTTTGAATACATTCTTGAGGGTGGTGATGATGGTATCGATCTTGTCATAGTCAGCAGTGTTACCATCGAAGTAGTCGTGAACCCAGACCTGAAAGAACTGACGAGATACTTCTCTTTCCTCAGAGAATTCTTCCGAGGTATCATTGCCCATCTTATAGACAAGGTAGGGGTGGACTTCGACGGAAGAGGTCATTGCCTTCTTAGCATACACACTGTTAGCCCCATCAGCAAGAAGCGAAGCAACTGCCGCCTGAGTAAGTCTATCGTAGACGAAGTGTCGAGCTTTCATCAGTACCGACCTCTCGCATACTTGATACGACGCCAGGCATTGTAAGTCAACTGTCGCCCATGTCGTTCCATTGTAGGACCGAGAATGGCGAAACGTCCGTTCTGAATGACTTCGAGCCAGAATCCATATTCCACTCCGTGCTCAAGGATCATTGACACAACACCATCAGCTTCTTCGACCGTCGCAGTCAGACCAGCTCGAGCGGCCCCCGTGCGATCTGCCCAAAGAGCTTCCTCACGCATCGTGGCTTCCATCTGACTCTTAGCCTTGTTAAACTCTTCAACTGCGACGTCATCCCACTCAGGACCGTCGTACCATTGAATGATGGTATCTTCTTCTATGATGATACGTGAGCTAGGCACGGTTATCAGGCCCCAGTAGCTGAATGGCAGCGAAGACCGATTCCTCTCGAGCTTCGTGGATGCCAGTGACTTTGTAATTCTCACCCTTCCACTTGAACATGTCGTTTACTTTGATGTTCATGGTGTGTTTTGCCACGAGGCGGTACTCAGAATTAGGGATGTCGCCTGCCTCAGCATTGATGAGACCATCCGTGTAGCGTCGCACGTTTTGAACAATGCGAGCAGTTTGAGGAGGAAGGGGAGGCACGTTCGGCTGAGCAACGTACCCCCCCGTGGCGGAATTCTTCACGGGGGCTGGAGGGCGCAGAATATTGATCTTGACCGGATCCGCTTTGATAAACGCCAGCACCGAGCGGCGTCTCATCAGCAGTTCGGTCCTATCCATTGCGAACGATCTTCCCTATCCGTGTCCGAGACCGCGCGAGCTCCTCATCTGGCCCGACTGCGATCCGATTCCGCCAGTATTTCAGGTTCTCTCGAGCCCTGTCTGCTAGGTCTCCGAGCTTCCTGCTTGCTGCCCCATCTGTTACATCAGCCAGGTTGGTGAAGTTGGCGAGCTTGGCTTCCCAACCTTCGACGACTGCGTGGTTAAACGTCGGCGAGGCTTCGATCCAGGCCTCGACCTCGGCATTGGAGAACATGGTATCACTTGCAGTCTCGCCAGTGTGAACGGTCTCGCCGATCTTCTCACGAACACGGGCGACGAGTGCAGGAGTGGAGTCCATGATCAGGCGTTCGAGACATCCTGCTCAGCGAGCGCGGCGCGGACTTCGCCGGCCTTCAGCTTGCTACCATCCTCGCGCTTGAGATTGACGTTTCGCTCCTTAGCGAGGGCGACGAGGGCTGCACCCTTGACGTCAGCATATGGGTTCTCAGCGTCGTCGTCTTCGCTGTCATCGGGTTCTTCGACGTCGGCTGTTCCGTTGAACTCATTCGGTGCCTGAGCAACGCCATGTGTACGGTAGAACTCACGCAGTTCCTCAAGTTCGGCACGTTCGGCATCGGCGAGAACCTGAGCTTCGCTAACACCTTCCCCTGCCATAGCAAGAGTCCGGCGAGCCAGCCAGCGAGGATCATTCGACACTTCGTTGCCGGCGGAGTCCTCGAAGACTACGTAGTCGTTATCGGCCATGATGATGTTTCTCCTTGTTCTGGTGGTTTACCAGCAGATGGGGCGGCAAGCTGAGCGAGTTTACCTACCGCCCCATTACTGCTAGAAGTTCGCCGCGTCGTATGCGGCAGGGATGACGTACGGAGCTGCAGCCTTCACCTGCATCACCGCAACCGAACCGCGCTGGCGAATACCAGTACCGAACCCGCGGCGGTAGAAGGAGTCAGTGAGCGGGTACTGGCTCCGCTGACCGGGGATGATCTTCAGTCCTCGGTAGTCGGGGTTCGTGTGCTCGCGGAATCCGATGGGGTTCGTGATGTTGTCCACGCCCCCCGTTGCGATGGCGACGAG
>Ga0193738_1000157_pt1 | contig 46262 bp, 66 predicted proteins | sample L2a1metaG_FD_144927 | JGI IMG/M metagenome (GOLD analysis project Ga0193738, IMG submission 144927) | Soil microbial communities from a riparian zone of the East river system, Colorado, United States - L2a1 | ecosystem: Environmental > Terrestrial > Soil > Riparian zone | place: USA: East River... | reverse complement strand
CTCGTTTACAACGACCAAGCGCTTGCTTTGTTGCGGGCGCAAATAGTTACGAAATTGACACCGGATTGTAATATACCCCCTGTGCATCAGAATGCTTAACTTCCAGATAATTTTCCCCAGAAACAGTTTTTATTTCACTCACACTTTATTGCCCTCGTTTTAGGCGGCCCCTGCCCGGACACCCGCCGACGCCTGCATATATAGTAGCATCCATGACGTACACCGAAACTCCCTCTACACCTGCCCTGACCAGGGAAAACCCGCTCAGGAAATTACGCCCCGACGGTGTGACCAGGGCCAGCTTCGCCGTCCAGCTTCGCTGCTCCGTGCCAACCGTTCAATTCTCCGAACTAGGTTGCTATCTTTCAATTCCCACGGTCTACAGACCTCACATCGAGCCAGATGACTACTCCACCTACCAGCACTTCCGTCAAGATAAACGAAGGCGGAACTTCCCTGTAGGGCTCCCGCGAGCCAGGAATTTCACCCAGCTTCTCGCGAAGCTGGGTTTAAAGCCGTTCCAGTTCGCGGACAGGTTCTGTATTCAGCCAGCAGAAGTGTGGAAGATGCTGAACCATCCTGACGACGACTACCTGCCTCAGAACCTCCTACAAGGTTTCATTCAGGTTGGCTACGACGGGTTCAGTGAGAAATGAAGCAATCAGATTTCGCAGCGTGTCTAGAGGCGTTTTATTGGCAGTCTGGCAGATTGCCTTCTCTTCCTGAATTCAACAGAGAGTACAACGTCAACTTAACCGCGGAGCGGTTCGACTCCGCCTTGTCTAACCCGTCGCTCAAAAAGCACCTGGCGGTTATTGGGGTTCCGTTAGAAGGGGAGACTTTCCTAACCGGGAAGCAGATGGAGTTCCTTCGGGTGCTGTTTGACCCGACGAACACAAAGCCGCTCGCCTTTAAATTGAAGGAGTGCAAGGTAACCGGTACAGAGTACAGCGCGTGGCTTCGTGACCCTGCCTTCGCTCGCGTACTACGTAACGAGGCGGACAAAAGGTTCGAAAACTCCGAGCACAGGGTACTGCAAGCGCTGGAACGAGAAGCTAGCGGCGGAAACGTTGCGGCGATGAAGTTGTACTTCGAGATGACGGGGCGGTACACTCCTAGCGCCAAGGGCGCTGTCAACGTTACAATTAACCAGGACGCTCGTGAACTGGCCAGTAAAATGCTGGAGGTTCTGCAACGGCGGTTGCCAGCGGAGCTTTTAATGCAGGTAGCAGACGACCTGGAGGCCGTACTCTTTCCCCGTTCTGCAACGCCGGCCCGGGCGCACCTGAGTGTAATACCGGTACGGGAGATCCTCCCTGTAGAAAGCGAAGCGTCCGTCGAGGACGGTGATAATGGCTTCTGATTTTCAACAGCTCTTTCTTCAAGGGCTAAAACAAAGCGCGATAAGACCAAACATTTTCGGCTACGTCCCCCACGAGGTGCAAATTGAGTTTCACAAGTCGCTTAAGACAGGCAGGCTTCTTCTTGGAGGCAACAGAAGTGGTAAGACAGTGGGGGGTGCTGCGGAAACCGTTTGGCGTCTTAGGGGAGAACACCCCTACCAGCGGGTCAAGCCAGTTCCGATTTACGCCCGTGGGACTACCGTGGACATTGTCCAGGGTCTCAACAAGATTATGCTACCTGAGATTGCCCGATGGACTCCTCCTTCGTTGCTCACCAACGGTAGCTGGGAAGACTCGTACTCCAAGCAGGAAAGAGTACTTAGTTGCTCAAATGGAAGTCGCATGGATTTCCTTACAAACGAGATGGAGACTGATAAGCACGCAGGAACCAGTCGCGATTTCCAGTGGTTTGATGAGGAACCGCCACAGCACATCTATGGTGAAGATCTTTTACGCCTCGTTGATGTAAACGGCAAGTGGATTTTGACCATGACCCCGGTTGAAGGCATGACCTGGGTCTACCACACTATCTACGCGCCTATTATGGAGGAAGGAGAAGAGGACCCTGACATTGATTGTTTTGTTGTCTCCACTTCTCAGAACCCGCACGTCTCCGAGAAAGTCCTAGACTCTCTCACGAAAGGCATGACGGAGGAAGAGAAGCTTGCTAGACGTCATGGCAAGTTTATCGCGCAGACTGGATTGATCTACCCTGAGTTTAAGGAGGGAATCCACACGCTGCCGCCGATAAAGCCTGATGATTTAAAGCACATGACTGTTATTGCAGCAATGGATCACGGGTTCAGGAACCCTACGGCGTGGTTGTGGGCTACAGTGGACCACGAAGGCCGGGTGATAGTGTTCTGGGAATACTATCAATCTGAACGCACAATTATGGAGCACTCGCAGCACTTGCTCGAATGGGAGAAAGCTAATGGGCTTGAGCCGTACTACAGGATTGGTGATCCTGCGATTGCTCAGCGTTCTGCGATCAACGGTGCAAGTGTTCAGACGGAGTACGCAGAGAACAACGTCTTTATCGGCACAGGTAACAACGACGTCAATTACGGACTTAATAGGGTTCGACAGTACATCCAGAACTCCGGACTCTTCATCGCCTCCAACTGCACCCACCTTATTAAGGAACTCAGGAACTACAGGTGGGACTCTTGGGCAACGAAGAGAATTGAAGCCACCAAACAAGCTAAGGATCAACCGAAGAAGGTGAACGATCATGCTTGTGATGCCTTGCGATATCTTATTGCCTCTAGACCGGAAGCGGAGTTCGCAGGGGCAGCTGGGAAAGTCTACTTCCCTATGGCTGTGTCGCCCTCTACCCCGCCAGACGGTGAAGACGTTTATGACAAGGATTTCGATCCAGTAGATGACAACAAGTTTCATCCCGTACTAGGAAGTGAGTGGTAAAATGGACAGCTATACCGACGAGCGGCTCTCTACACAGATCCGTGACATGATGAGTTTTCATCCAGCTAATGCTGAGAAGCACCAGCCCGAGCGTTACAAGTACCTTCGTGAGCAGTTCATTGCTCTCAGCGATACAGTGAATAGCATGTGTCCTAATGGACGAGCTAAGAGTATAGCTCTCGCGGCTCTTGAGGAAGGGCTAATGCGTTCGACTCAGGCTATTGCTGTAGGAGAAGATACTTGATGCATGAGTTAACTAGGTTCAAGCTCATCCCTCAATCAGAGCGAAACACTATGGCTCTGCCATCTTCGTCTCTGTTCTCACGAACTGATGATGACGACTGGTTTATTGACACTGATTTCGATCTTGAAATGGATGGCCGCATCTATATCGGCAAGCGCGATTTCGAGGTAATGGCCAAACTGGTCGGTTATGCCCCTATCAACGAGGCTCATGAACTTGAGCTGGAGAGGCTTCGTCAAGAAAATGATAAGTATCGTGCTACTCTCAGCCGCATTACTAGCCTTTCTGGGGATCTTAGTAATGCTGTTCAAAGCAATCCACGCGCTCCAGAGAGCGTCGCAGCTGTCACTCGTGCTTCTAAGCGAGACGCTGTCCGAGTCGCGCAGGTCGACGCAGGACTTGATGAACCGGGTGCAGGCTCGGACTCTTTCTGATTACCAGATACTAACTGCCGCTTCTACTGACCTTCCTGGTGTCTATGTCGTCGGAGATAATGACGAGGATGTTAAGGCGGCCCCTGAGCAAGAATTCGTTATTGATCTTGATCCGGATGCTCTACTGGAGGAGGGAATAAGCGAGAATGAGCACCATAGAATCAACTGGTAATGATAATCAGGCCTCAACCCTCCCTGTAGGCGGGCCGAAGGCCCCAAAACGTCCCAGTTTTTCCCCCGCTGATGAGAAGAATCTCATTGAGAGGTGGGAGGGAGAACTTCGCACTTGTAAGCAGGCACGTCTTGCTTATGAGCGGCAGTGGTTTATGAATCTAGCTTTCTGGGCTGGGAAGCAGTGGGTTCATTGGGACACTTCTGTGTCTCCAGTTACATTGGGCAGGCTTGTTGAGCCTCCTCGCCCAGAGCACCGTGTTCGACTGACGGTGAACTTGACTCGTTCCTTGGCTAAGAAGGAGCATGCGAAGCTGAATAAGGAGAAGATTCGAGGGTTTATTTCTCCTGCGAGTTCAGACGACAAGGATATTGCCGCTGCGCGAGCCGGGGAGAAGTTGAACTCTTATCTCCAGGAGCTTTGCAAGGTCGAGGACCGTCTGTCTAGAGCTGATTTCTGGATGCTTATCTGTGGAACTGGGTTTACGAAGGATTATTACAACGAGAGGATTGAAGTTTCGGGTGCTGCTCAGGAACAGCTTAATCCAGAGACCGGACAGCCAGAAATGGTTCCTACCAAGGTTGCTGGTGTTCCTGTTCTTGAGTGTGTTCCCCCGTTTCAAATCTACGTGAGTAATTTAGACGAACCTGATATTGATAATCAGGCATTTATTATTCAGGAAGTGACTCGTACTGCTCATGAGATCGAGAAGCAGTATGGCGTTACTGGTTTGAAGGACGAGCAGGTTCTTTCTACAGGGACCATGGAGTCAAGGCTTCAATCTGCATCTGGCTATTCTTCTTCAACGAAGAAGGGCTTTCTCGTGAAGGAGGTTTGGGTTGCCCCTTGTGACGAGTATCCGGACGGGATGGTTCTCACCTGGACTTCTGAGCGTGTACTTTCGCACGAGCCAGCGTGGCCCTATGCTCACGGAGAGTATCCTTATACGAAGCGGACACACGTTGAGACTGGTCGATTCTACGGGGAAAGTACTATTACAGACCTTATCCCCTTACAGCAGGAGTATAACCGAACTCGAAGCCAGCTAGTTGAAGATAAGAACCGAATGGCTCGGCCTATGCTCGTGGCGCAAGAGGGTTCATTTGATCCTCGCAAGCTTCGTGGTGTTCCTGGTGAAGTGATTATGGTGAAGCCAGGAGCCCAGTTTCCGACTGCCTTGCAGCTTCCAAACATTCCCAACTACGTTATCCAGACAATGGAGATGATTGTTGGGGAAATGAGAGACATTGCGTCTCAGAAGGCCTTGGAGCAGAATGTTCCAAATGGTGTAACGGCTGCAACTGCCATCGCTTATATTCAGGAGAACCAGGACGCAGTTCTTACTGGTACTCTCCGAGATAAGGAGAAGGCCAGTGAGCGTGTTTCTCGTCATCTTCTTAGCTACGTTCTTCAGTATTGGGATGCGCAGCGTCAGATTAAAGTGGTTGGAGAGAACCAGAACTTTGAAACATTTCTTCTGGCTGCTTCTGATCTCAGAGGTAATACAGATTGGCGTGTTGTTTCTGGCTCCGCAACTCCTCAGTCTCGCTCCGCTCAGCAAGCTCTTATCATGGAGCTTGTTAAAATGGGAGTTATGCCTGCTGATCGAGGTCTACAGTTTCTTGACCTTGGTGATACTGCTAAGCTCTTCGACGAAATGCAGATTGATGTTCGTGAGGCGGAACGTCAGAACCTGCGCATGAGCGAGGGCGTTCCAGCTGAAACTGGTGACTGGCAGGACCTGCTGACTCACGTTATAACGCACGATAACTACAGGAAGCGTGAGGAATACGAGAACGCTCCTGACGATATTAAGATTATGTTCCAGCATCATACTTTCATGGACATGTACATGTTCGCGAAGAAGAACGGGCTGTTTGATGGTATGGATGAAATGCAGGTCCAGATGCTGGAGCTTCAAATCCAGAATATGCAGATTACTGAGCCTGGCAATCCTCTTTATGTTGATCCTGTACTTGAAGCCAAGTTTCGATCCTACATCGAGGCTGTCAAGAACGGGGCTCCTGCTGGTAACGTAGCCCCAACGCAAGGGCAACAGCCACCCCAGTAAGGAATACTATGCCTGTTCTCACGTACGGAGCTGATGAAGGATATTCGGAGCCGGGTGTTCCTGGTGCTACGAATCCCTTCCCCCACCAGAATCTTCACGCAGATGTGTATTCACGTCTGGCGAAGAATCGAATCGCAGGTCTGTCGAACAAGACTTGTGACTTTGAACCGAGTCATAACGATGTGTTGTACAGCCATCGGGCCACTTATACTCGCCGATTCAATCGTGACGCTATCAATCCAAAGATTCTTGGCGCATACGATCCAGGACTTGCTCTTGGTTATTCGGCTGCGGGACTCTCTGCAACTCCACGAGCCGCCTCTGGAACAGTTCTTGATGCTACAGGTAAGTTGTTTACAACTCCTGGAAACCTCGTCGCGACTAAGGGTGGAGCTGTCAGCTCCGCTGTTGGTTTAGTTCTTCTTCCTGTGGTCAAGAACAACGAAGTCTTCGCTCAGTGGCTGACTGTTGGCGACACTGATCTTGCTGCTGGCACCAAGTATCTCGTTCGAGCTACTGATGTCAACAACTGGATTGGTATTCATCGACAGTCTGCTACTAACCTTCGAGTTGAGCGTGACGTTGCCACGGTCATTACTACTGAACGGGACATTACTGTTCCAGCAACTACTCCAGCTACTGGTAACGCGATGGGTATTCGACTGAGCGGTACTGGTGCAAGCGTGTTTCTTAATGGTACCAAGGTTGATGAATGGACTCTGAACGCTGCTGCGCAGGGTCTTGCTGGTACTCAGGCCGGTTTGCTGCTTGCAGCTTCTGGTAACGTAAACAGCCTCCTCGACTGTTTCGAGGTCTGGTCCCTCAACTGATAGAGAAAATCATGTCTAATACGGGCGATTCAAACCCTGGAACTCCTAACCTGGCTGATCAACTTGGGCAGCCAGCTCCGGAGCAGAACCAAGGTTCAGAGAATCAACCACCGGCTCCACTCCCTGAACAGCATAATTGGTCACCGTACGCACAGAACTTCCTGGCTGGAGTTCCAGAGGGCGAGCGGGCAGTTATTGAGCCACATTTGAAGAACTGGGACAAAGGTTTCACTCAGTACGCACAGCGTCGTAGTGCTGAACTGAAGCAGTACCAGGACCTCGGAGAGTACGACACAGTCTCCCGAGCTGCTCAAATGTGGGATCAGCTTGTTAGTGATCCTAAGGCCGTGACTAAGTGGCTGATCGACAATGGCTACGGTCCCGAAGCCGCAAAGGAAATTGCAAAGGACGTTACTGGCCAACAGCAGCCTGATCCGTATTCCGAGAAATTCACTGGCTTCGAGTCGAAGCTGGAGAAAATCGAGCGGGCGCTCGGGTTGATTGGCAATAACTTCCAACAGCAGCAGCAAGCAGCGCAGATAGCGGAAAGCAACAAGCAGCTTGATACTTTCATTACTGGTATGAAGCAGAATGTGCCTGGTATTGATGACCAGTTCATTCTAGCGCTTCTCCAGGCTAATATTACTGATCCAACTGAGATTGCTGGACGTTGGCGAGCCCTGGAACAGAGCGTAATCAATCGTCGCCCTGCTCCTACGCCTCCGAATGTGCTTGGGGCAAACTCCGGTCCCCCTCCTGCTGGTAAGTCCCCCGCAGAATACACAGATAAAGAGCGGAAGGACGCTCTTTACAACTCGCTCTTTGGAGGGCAGTAAGAATGCCTAACGCAAACCTCGCCTCAATGACTCCAATCATGAAGGAGTTCTACGAGGGGAAGATCGTCAAGGCTGTTAACAACAGCACGATCTTCACTCAGCGCATCGAATCTACGGATGACGGTGTGAAGCAGAAGGTCGGCGGTAAGTACGTCGACTTCCCTGTTCAGGTTGGTCGAAATCAGGGTATTTCGTTCCGTCAGGAGAACGAGACTCTGGGCGATCCTGGACGGGCTCGGAACAAGGAAGTCAACGTTACCCTGTTCTACGGCTACGGTCGTTGCCGTATTCAGGGTCAGATCTTCGATCTGGTTGACTCTGATCGTCACGCCTTCGTGAATGGCGTTGACAACGAAATGAAGGTCCTGGAAGAGTCCGTGAAGAAGGACCAGAACCGTATTTATTACGGTGATGGTACCGGAAAGCTTGCTGCTGTTTCAGTGGCAATGGGCGCTCCTGGTCTGACTTTCACCGTTGATGACACGTACTGGGTGGAAATTGACGCGGTTGTTGACCTCGTCAACGCTGCCGGTACTGTCCTCGCCGGTCCTCGTAACGTGACTGCCGTTGACCATGATCTTAAGACTGTCACTCTTGACGGTGCTAACTTCACCGCTCTTACCACCCACTTCGTGGTTCGAAGCGGTAACTTCACTGGTGGTACTCAGCGTGAGCCTGATGGTATGGCTCGAATCGTCAATAACGCTGTCAACCTGTATGGTCTGAATGACCCTGCATGGAAGGCGCGTGTTATTGACATGCTGGGTGGTAACCTCTCGGAAACCTCAGTCATCAAGCTTCTGGACGATGTGTGGCGTAATACGGGTGATACCCCGTCCGTGATCTTCACCTCTCTTGGTGTTAGACGGGCGTATTACAACCTGCTTGTTCAGCAGCGACGGTTTACCGGGTCGACTTCCTTCAATGGTGGCTTCTCGGCTCTGCCATTCACCTATGGCGCCAAGGATATTCCTTGGGTTGCTGATCCTGACTGTCAGACTGGCCGGATGTATTTCGTTCCTGAGAGCGAGATGAAGGTCTATCACACGAAGGAGTGGTACTTCGAGGACCGCACCGGTTCAATGTTCGTCCAGGTTGCCAATGTGGATGCCTACGACGTTCTGATGAAGCGGTACTTCGAGCTTGGTGTTCGGAAGCGGAACGCTGTCGGCGCTATCATCAACGTCGCCGAGAACTGAGTTCTCAGCGACTCAGCTCTCTTCTGTAGAGGGATGAGAGGGAAGGGGGCCTTCTACCTTAGGGTAGGGGGCCTCTTTCCTTTCCCCGACACCCCAAAGGATGCCGTGGAGGATATGGCTACTCAAGATAACTCTGTTGATGAGCAGGGACGTAGACCTATACCTGATCCTACAGTTCTGACCACAGATCAGCTTCTTCGAGAAATTGCTCATACAAAGGAACTAGCTGAAGTTAGAATAGCGTATGAGGCTAAATTAGCAGATCAAAGAGCCTCATTAGTTGAAGGGTTCAGGATAGAGAGTAAGGCAGACGGTCAGCGTGCTCTAGAGGCTGCTCTTGCTGCTCAGAAAGATTCTAACAGAGAGCAGGCAGCATCCTTTGCAGCTGCTACTACTAAGAGTGAGAGTGCCTTCGCTGACCAATTAAGACAAATTGTTGCTCTCTCTAGTACTGATAACGCCAATGTCCTTACCCAGCTAGGGGATATCAAGGAACGTATAGGCAAGATCGAGAACATCAAGCTTGGCGGGTTAGAGTCTCAGACACAACGCCGAGATGGACTGGCTATGATAGTGAGCGTGGCTGCTATAATTGTAACAATTCTGCTTGCAATTGCGGGCGCAGTAATAGCAGCAGTACTGAGTTAATCCCTCTACAGGAGACATACAATGAAAGAAACTAAGCAAGAAACGGTGATGGCACTGCTCATGCACAATGGTGAGCTTTGCCAAGTCCCTCAGTCCGTCATGGACGTGGTCAATGACATTCGAGACAGATGGCCAGAGCTGGCAGTTCGATTTCTTGATCCTTCTCAGCACGCTGATCTTACGGATGCTCCTTATATCATTGTTGATACGCGCAATGAGAGGGTGGTTCTCAAGGTCTGGGAGCTAGATCAGCGAGTAATTGAGCAGTTGTCACTACGAGATAGAAACACTTGGGAACTGATGAAGCTGATTACTCTGGAAGAAGAGCGTCAGAAGAAGGTCAAGGAAGACGCTGATCAGGAAGAGCGTGACGAGATTAAGGACAAAGTCTTGCACACGCTGAGGTCTCCAAAGGGAAGCTATACAGTGCCGACTCAAGACGGCAAGATCGTGAAGGTCAGTGACTCATGACACTAGCGGAAATGATCACTGCCGTTCGTAAAATGAGCGGAGATGTTGACTCGGCACAGTACTCAGACTCTGAGGTTATTCAATGGCTTAATTGGGGGCAGACTGAGATTGTGAACCGTCTTGAGATGAATCTCAAAGACGTCACGAATTCTAATTGTAATTCAGCTACACTGACTGGTGGGGTTCTCCTTCCTGACGACATGTTACGGGTTGTGGCTCTTTACTGGAATAGCACTCGACTCATCCAGATGCCATTTAGGGACATTTATCCGCATAGTGGAGCTAACCCTGCATCGCAGATTGCTGCCGGGAATGTTCCTTCTCACTATGCGATTTCTCCCTGGATGAACTTGACCAGAGTTGCTATCATGTACCCGTACGTTTCTCTCGCTCAGGCTGGCCCAATTCGAGTGGAATATATTGGACAGCCTACAGCAATGGCGGCTGCTCCTGGAACCTGCCCGCTTCCTGTCTGGCTTCATGAGACTCTCTGCCTCTACGGTGTGATGAAGGCTCGTCAGACGGAGGAAAATGACCAAGCCGCGGCGTTTATTGATAGAGATATCAATATGCGACTCGCTCGCTTCTACAGCTATATGACTGAGAACGAGTTCGGCACTCATCCAGAAATGAGCGGCGATGCCCCGGTCCTACAATATTTCGACCGTATCTGACTTCAAGGGCGTTAATCGCTCTGTAGAGAAGCATGCTATTGCTCCCAACGAGTTTGCGACTCTAAGTAACTTTTTTCCCCCACGCAAAGGATATTTGCGGAAGCGAAAGGGCTTCTATAGGGAGCCCGCTTCTAACGCTCATCCCCAGCCCGGTGGTGGGTTCTTCCGTCTTCTCTCTGTAGTGTGGGCGAACAGTCCGACGCTGCTGGACAAAATCTTCGCTACGGATGGAATTAACCTCTACTGGAAGAGAGCAGATACTCCAACATCTTCTTGGAACTCCACAACTGGAGCCCCTATGCCTGCTACTGGTATAGAATGGGGCTTTGTTAGAAGTGCTGGTCCTGCGAACCCTTATCATCATTACTTCGTCAGGAGTACTGGAGCTTCAATCGGGGTTACTAATTCTGGTATTGTCAGTAACGGGTTTGGTCCAGTGGGTACCTTTACTTGTGATTACAAGGGTCGACAGTGGATTATTAATTCTGACGGTCAGGATGGTGAAGAATCTAAGATTCATTTCTCAGCTGTAGAGGATTTTGTTACTTGGCCCCCAAACGTAAATGCTGGTACAATTTCAATTAGTCCTGGGGATGGCCAGAGAAATGTTTCTCTACAAGTCTATAATGATGACCTTTATATCTTCAAGGATCAGTCAATCTGGAAGCTGAACGCTAGCTCGGTTGACCAGACCACTTATTCCCCTCAGCTTGTTCATGCTTCTGTAGGTTGTATTGGACGAGGTTCAATTCAGGTCATTGATGGATTTATGTTTTTCGTCTCCCAGGATGGAGTCTACAGAACTGATGGTACAACGTTCGAACGTATTTCAGACAGGTTGAACGCGAATCTTGCTTCTCAAGTTCCTACTAATACCAGCGTCAAGGGATATTACTCTGCTCATTTTGAGGGCATGTACATTTTTACGTCTCCTGGCAGCCCTACTATTAACTGTTTCGATACCACCACAGAGGAGTGGGTAACTTGGGCTGTTAACCTTACTACTGGAGGCAATGCTATCCCTATGGGGTTTCTCCAGTATGGTCGAGGCCTTGAAAAGCTCTACATGGGCAGTGATGGTGGTTCTGGTTACATGTATGTGTTCGATCCTGTTAACACGTGGTACAAGGATGACACTATAGGGCTTTCTGGCGGCGCGGACATTAACAATTTTATAGGCTTTATGGAGTTTGGTTTCTTGGATGATGGGGCTCCTACAGAAGTCAAAAGAAACTTTTGGGTGGGTATTGATTGTGAGGGAGCGGCCACTACGTCAGTCGAAGTTCGATACGTTCGCAAGGACACTCTGGGAGCGGCGGTTACCAAGTCGTTAACGCATCCATCTAGAACCTTACTTCGATTTCCTGGTGCAGGCAGGTTTAGAGAAATAGGGCTTCGTGTCATCTTCGGCACAAATGCGGGACAGGGCGGGGCTGAAATAAATGTCTACGGCGTGAACTGGGCTAATTCTGGACCTAAACAGGTGGTAAGCAATGCCGGCTAATTTTGACCCGCTTCCAATTCCTAGATTCGATCAATCTCTACTGTCCTATCTGGATAGAAGCTTCCAAAGAATCCGACAAGCTCTTGCCTACGTGGAGGCTAATCTAGCAGTAGCACCGAAGATTGCTGAGATAACAACCCATGAGTTTACTAACTCAGCAGTCTATGTCGATCTAGCCACTACTGGCCCGTCAGTAACTATCAGAACTAGGACTTCTGTAGCTTGTATAATGAGCGCTCAGATTACAGGTGGCGGTGTAGCTACTAACTGTAACATAGGAATTGCAGTAAGTGGAGCTACAACTATCGGAGCCGGTGCTGCACCTAGTACGTTCTTCATGAACGACGCTAACGCCTTAGGAAACTGGCAGCTTGGTTCTATGTGTTTGTTCACTACCTTGAATCCAGGAGAGAATACGTTTAAATTGATGTACGCTACTGGTGGGGCTAATATTGGTTTCTTAAAGCGTAGACTTCTAGTTATCCCTATGAAGGCATAAAGGAAGTGCTGGATGAGAAACAGTCTTCAACCAAAATACGAGCCTCAATCTGTGTCTGGTGGATTGAAGACTCCTACGCAAGTCCAGGGGGGTCTTCCTTCTCTAACCGGGCCTGGTGCTACCTTCTCGCCTAACGGCCTGCAAAACATGCTAGCTCGGGGGAGAACAGTCTATGGAGCCGGGTTAACCGGACCTCCGGGTGCAGGACGCCCAAGGGAACCAACTCCTACATTTACTCAAAATGGCATGACCATGAATCCAATGATGTCCCATCTAATCCAGGAGAGACTCCGTGGCTACCAGTCTCGGGCAGCCGATAAATCTAGCGCAAACTGGGCTAATCCAAGCGGCTAATCGTCGCCTCTCTGCTCCTTTGGGAGCAGAAGAAGAGGATCCAACTGCTATGGGGATAGAAGGGACTTTAACTAATCCCTTCGCTCAGTCTCTCGACCAGATGGGGATGATTCCTCAGGCACCTACTCAGATGCCCCAGGCTCAGGTTAGGCAGTTTGGCTTTAATCCTAAGTTCTCTCAGGTTGACGCTGGCTTCCAGCGTCAGCTTGGCGATCTCGGTTTGCAGCGTAGTAATTCTATTTTCCAAGCTGAGGACAGATATAAGACTCAGACTGACGACGCTAATAGATTGCAGCAGACTGCAATGCAGCGTCTTAAGGATACTCTCGGTATCCGTGGCTTGGGCATGTCCACAGTCAATGTGAATGAGCAGGGCAAGCTCAATGAGAACTATGTCCGTATGATGGACAATCTCTCCCGTATGAGAGGTAACAACCTTTACGGTATCGAGCAGGGTTATGCTCAGGGGGTTGAGGGGATTAACCAGGGACGTGAGGGTCTTTGGTTCCAGCAGGTCGCTGAAGAAGAGGAAAATGCTCGTCAGCGTGCCAGAGAGGAAGCTGAGAACCAAAGAATCCAGCAGCAAATTGCTGCACAGCAGGCCTGGCAACAGCAGCAGGCAGCTCAGCAGGCTCAATATCAGCAGCAAATGTTGCAGCAAGCTGCTCAGCAGAGACAGTTCCAGCAGCCGCCTTCTATTGGTGTCGGTGGTGGCGGGGGCGGTGCTCCTACTCCCTATGGTGATGCCGCAGGTAACAAGTACGGAGAGGGAGCCTTCGTTGAGCTGATTCGTCGGACCAATGACAAGGGCTTCTTGTTGAATCTCTGGAACGAGCACTACGAGCTTCCCTCTCACATTCGTCAGGAAGTTCTTAACCGGATTCAGCATGATGTGTCCGGTGGACCAGGAGCTATGCCGTGGTAGACATTGCTGCGCAGGCACAGAATCTCGCTTCTCTACGATATGATCCTCAGCGTGATGCGATCAATCGTAGAATTGCCCAGATTCAGGAATCGACTCGACTCAGGAATGAGTCGACGCAGAACTACGGAAACCTCGCTCGGGGTTACGTGGGTCAAACATACGACACGCTTGATCAGGGTCTGGCTGCAAATAAGGGTCAGGCTATGCAGGCTCTTGATACTCAGGCTCAGTCAATTGGGCAGGGGTATCGAGATGCCAATCAAGTTGGTCAGGCTTTGCGTGATCAGGCTAGAACCTACATGCAGAGTCTTGGTCAGCAGACTGGCTACGAGCAGCAGGCTGCGTATCAGCAGGGCACTCTTGAGAAGCTTGTAGCTGATCTTGGCGCTGCCAACGCACAGCGAGACGCTACTGTTACCGGTAACTTGAAGAACTGGGCTGGACAGATGGGTTCTGTCTACGATCAGCAAATCGGTACCGGTAAGATGATGCGAGCCGACTCCCTCTCCGGGCTGGAGAGGGAAATTGTTGCTGCCTTGGGACAGAATAACCTGGCTGGTATTGAGCAGGAAACTGACATGGGTGACGAGCTTCTTCGTATCCTAGGAGAGCAGGGGTCCTATCTAGGTGAGCAAATAAATGAAATGGGGGCCAGAGAGTGGGAACAGGCCTTCAAGGAAGCTCAGCTTCGTCAACAGTCCGAATCGACGAATGCTGAGCTATCGCTCAAGGCGCAAGCAATGGCAGATGACAGGGCCGCACGCGGTGCGGCTCAAGGTTCAGATGAGGAAAGGTGGATGGCTGAGCTGATGCTCAAGCAGATGGGCATGGAGAATGATCGCATGAGTGGCGATCGTAACTACCAGCTTGCTCTGCGAGAGTTTGAAGCCGGCCAGAATCCGCAAGCTTCTGTAGGCGAACGATTGGGAATCTTCGAGGCTTTACAGGGTTCTGGAGAGTTTCCTGATGAGCCTGGAGATGCTTGGCGTCGTCAAAACTCTCTCGCTGCCCTTCTTCCTGAATACGTTCCTAGTCCTTCTCGTGGCTGGACTTCTTTCAGTGGGCGGTCTAGCGGTTGGGGCGGTGGTGGAGGCTCAACTGTCAAGAACTCTGTAGGAAACAAGAACTCCTACGGGTCTGATCTTGACAGGCTGCGGTCTCTCGCTCAAGGACTGAGGTGACATGGGAGTTCTAGATAGTGTTCTCGATGTCCTTCGTAAGCCTCGTGATGTTTTCGTTGGTGGGGTCACCGGCTTGGGAAACCAGGTTGGTGACCTCATTAACTTTGACGTCAATCAGTCTGGTCTACAGGCTCTCGGACTTCGAGACAAGGCAAACAACGAAGACGAAGATGAAATTCGGGAGCTGTTCGCTAAGCTTGATCGCAACGGCGTAGACGCTTCTGAGTTTGAGTACCTTCGTCCCAAAGCTCAGTCGGCCCTCTCGGGTATTAAAGAAGGCTGGAAGGGTGAGCTTTCTCCATCTGAATTGTATACGCAGGGGAAACCTGTAGAGCAGTGGGATGATGACGGTGATCTTCTTGACAGAGTCTTGAAGCCTACCTTCGATATTGCCACTGATCCTCTTCTGTTCGCTGGAGCTGCTGGCGGTGCTGGTAAGCTCGCCAATCTTCCTGGGGTAGCGGGGAAGGTTGGTAAAGGTGTCGGAACATTTGGACCAATTCCAAGAAGTGAAGGTCTTGCTCTAGGACAAAGAGCAGGACAGGCGGCTCGACGATACGGTCAAGGATACCTGGCTACAGGTGATCCAATGTCTGCTATTGCAGCAGGTTCTCTTATTGGCGGCGGCGAAAGAGCTGCCGCCTATGCACTTAAAAGGGCTGCGGGAACACGTCTTGGCAAATTTATGCAGGGCCGTGGAGACGATATCTCCGAGACAGAGAGAGTCTTGAATGAAGAAACAGACGTTCTTAGCAATTATCCTGGTCCTCCGACTCAGGTTAAGAAGCGTGCTGCACCTTCTCCTTTCACTCAAGGCGTAGAAGACATGGCTCCTTATCCTGGTCCTCCCGTTTCGCAGCAGATAGGTCCTGATGAGCTTCTACAGCTCATTGATCAGCAACCTAAGGCTTTAGGACGGGGAGCTTTGGAGGCTGGTCCTATAGGATCTACAGGAATGCAGAGTGATGTTCTCCAGGAACTACTGGAAGTTCTAAAGAACGAACGAGTCAGAATCCGTGGCTACTAACAGGCGCCTAACTCCACAACAGATGAGCCAGCTCATGTCCGTCGTCAGGCGGCAAGACGACCTGCCCGAAGACGAAAGACTTGGTGCTGGAGAAGGCGATAGACGTATCCGTGGCTCTATCTTCGGTGACCTGTTCGATCTGATTTCTCGTCCCGCCCGCGCAAGCGCGGGGGCAGCGTTTGCTGCTACCGATGATGACCCAGAGACCTCTATCGTCGAAGGGTTAATGGCCGGCTTGAAGGGACGATCGGACAAGTCTTATTCTGACGTTCTAGGAAACTTGGGCGTAGAGAATAGGTATGCCAAAGCTGTAGGGGGCTTGGCAGGCGACGTCCTTTTAGACCCCCTGACTTTCACTGGAGTGAAGTTTAAGGGCGGAACTTCAAAGGCTAAGGCGGAAATTCAAGGCATTAAGAAGCTCACCGAAGCTGGAGAGGAATTAACTGAGTCGGCTATTCAAGCTGAGAGGGATTCCATTCGGAAGTTGGATCCTGCTCATGCTTATGTTACCTTTATGGGTAAGAAAATCACTCCAAATATCACACAGCCCTCAGCTGTTGGTAATAAAATGAAGGACTTGCTGGTCGGTGAAGAAGGTTCCCGTCGCCTCGGTGCTCGTGCATTCTCCAAACGGTCCGAGCTTCCTTTCGGTCTGGCTGATACAGCCCGCGTATATGAGTCTCGAAACGCAGGTTTGTTTCGACCGCATCATGACGCTTTGCTGGACTACTACAGACGTCTCACTCCAGACGAACAGCGAAGAGTCAGCCTTGCTATCGAGAGTGGTGAGGACCTCAGTACCGTTAACCTTATAAACGATAAGGCTAAGATTAATGGCCACACGACTCTAGAGGATTACAAGAGAACTGCTCAGGAGCATCTTAAGCACTTCTTCGAAGATGAGATGAAGCTTGGATTATACGAGCCTGGCCAGTTCAATCCGAACTATATCTACAAGTTCTTCCAAAACAAGAAGGGCCTGGAGCGTATGCCCGGGCTTCCTTCTGGCGCCCCGGTTCATAGAGGAACTCCTTTTGAAGACTTGAAGAAGATGTACAGTCTTCAAGACGCTGAGAAGGCGGGTCTTGATCCAGTTGTTCAAATTGGCGAGATCATGGCTCTTCGGTCTGAGAAGCATTACAGAACAATGGCTAGGCAAGGTATTGTTCGTGATGCTATAGAAGAGTTTGGGGTTGCTCCAACTGAGAAGCAGATGCAGTCCTTGCGGGATATGAAATGGCTACGAGCAGAAGGGGCTATCAATGCTCCTATTGTTCGTGCCCATGCAGACCTACAGGATAAGTGGCTTCCCCGTCCCATCGTTGAAGCGCTAAACGGTATGGAGTCTGTCCTCAAGGATGGCTCTGCAAGTGCTGACTTTATGCGATTCTATGATGGCGTGCTTAATCAGTGGAAGAAGCTGAACACTTCTTACAACCCCGGTTACCACGTTCGTAACTCCTTCTCTGACGGGTTGATCAACTACATGGATGGGGTGGTTAACCCGTCTCTGTACAAGCGTTCTGTTCAAGTGTTGAGAGCAAAGCGTAACACAGACGTAGATGACGTTCTCGGTGTAGCTGTTAATCCTGTTCAGCGAAACATGCAGAAAATCAGGGTCGGAAAACACAATCAGATTCCTGTCGCACAGATGTGGGACCTCTACCTCCGCGGAGGTAGTAAGTCTGGCTTCATTGTCTCTGAGGTTCAGAAGGGTGCTGGCCCTCTTGCGAGAGAGGGCATGGGCAAATACGTAGCCAAGTCTCGATCAAAGCTCGGTCAGTTTGATACAAAGGTGAACAATTTTGCAGATGAGCGAGAGGATCTTTTCCGTGTCGCCCATCATATTAAGGCTATGGAAGATGAGCTTCCCAAGAATAGGATGGCTACCCAGCAGGAGCTACAGGAGGCAAGTCTTCGTGCGGGAGAACGAGTCCGTAAGTACAACATCGACTACGGAATGCTTTCATCCTTTGAACACAAAACCATGCGTCGAATTGTCCCTTTCTATGGCTGGATGCGACGTAATCTCCCCCTACAGATGGAGCTTCTCTTTACCAAGCCTGGTTATATGGCCGCCTATCCGAAAGGACAGGACCTTCTCCAGGGCGTACTTGGTACTGATGATGGTGAGGGAGACTGGCTAATCCCGAAGTGGATTAGAGACTCTGCTCCTGTTCGTCTGGCTCTGGCTGACAACGAGAAGAACACGGCTGTTGGTAAGCTAATCAAGAAGCTCTCTGGCGCTGGTGAGGGTGAGGCAGTCTTCACCAACATCGTGTCTTCTCAGACGCCTATCGGTGACTTGGAAAACATTCTAGATCCGCTAGCTGAGGGTATTGAATCTGGTAATCCATTTGAGACTGTACAGGGCCTGGCACATAAGGCAGTCAATATGGCTACCCCTGTTGCCAAGATTCCAACGGAGCTTGCTACAGGTCGAAGTCTATTTACTGGTCAGCCGATTGATGAGTCGGGAGGCTGGACGAACTGGCTGGCTTCACAGCTTGGCCCTTCTCGAATGGCCTCTAATGCTGTTGAAGGTGACACTCGCTTCCTGACTTCTTGGGCTGCTGGTGCTCAGTTGCAGCCAGTAACTCAAGAGCGGCAGGCTGGAGAGTTCCGACGTCGTGAAGATGTTCTGAGGGCGATGATTAACGAGGAGAAGAATGACGCCTTCAACGCAGCAGGTATCGACAATCCCAGTCCTCGTTTGTATGAGAAATATCGAAATCTTGATATTGCTAAGCTAGATCGTTATCTGCGCAATACCAGGAGGATTGTACGTGCTGCTAACCCAGCTGATACTAGCATTTAGTGAGGCTTGGAACGCTTGGACTCCCTCTCAAAAAGTGAGCTTTGTCTTGCTGCTTTTAGGTGCGGTTACGAATGTTCGAGCTGCCTTCTTGAGGCTTATTGACATTGACTGGCGAGTCTTGTACTCTTACAGGGCTGTTACGCTTGGGTTGTTTTCTACGTACGCCATTCTACTCGTTTTCGGAGTGATCAAAATAACTGCCTATGCAGTTATCACTCAATGGTTCTTCCCGCTTTTGCTACTCGGTGTTGCGTGGGCTCCCATGCTCCACATTTGGGAAGAGAGACAAATAAGGAGGATCGGACGTAGTGGCATGGGAGACAGTAACGGCGGTCATAGCGGGAGTAGTCGGAGCCGGTGGTATTGGCGGAATCGCCGGGACAATGGCCACCAGAAAGAAGGCGATAGCTGAGGCGAGACTAACTGACGGGCAGTTGTCCGGCATGGTGAATAACATGTTGGCTACTCAGCTGGAAAGAGTTACAATGTCAAAGGAGAGAATTGAATCTCTCTATGAAGATTGTAAAACCAAGGTAGCAGAAGCTCAGAGCGAAACTAGACGGCTGGGCTGGGAACATGCTCAGTGCGATAGGCAGCTCAGAGCACTTCAAGAAGAAGTCAGAAAACTAAGGGAAGGACAGTAATGGATCTTCTGATACTGATCTTGATTATCCTGGCTATTATAGCCTTATTGGTCGTCATCATTCGCGGCAGAGTCTGAGAACGAAAAGAGCCCCGGTCTCAGGACCGGGGCTCTTTTGCGTCAGCCGATAGCTCGGAAATGTCGCTGTATTGTCGGCGGAGCTTCCTGAACAAACTCAATGTTCTCAGCTTCTCGCCTCATATACTCTTCACGAGTCACACAATCTGGCTCAGGAAGTAGAATCTTGTCTAAACGGTTATAGTGGCCTTTCCGCACTTACCACCTCTTCTGTTTGGCAGTGAATCCATGCACAGCTACATAAAAAGCATGGGCACTTGCATCCTCCGCGTGAGTGCCCTTCTTTCCAGCCTTGTAAGGCAGCTTTGCAGCTTTGTAGCCTTCTGGCTTGTCCGAGGCTTGTAGCTCAACATAGGTAACGCCAAGCTCGAAGGCACGCCAACCACAAGCTCCAACCTTCTTGGCTGTGCCCATTGTTGCCCACCTGCCGCTCTCGAAGTCTGGACGTTTGATCCAATCTTCGCAAACGACAATACCCAATTCTAGGTCTTCCCAAGTCAAGAGCCATTTGTTAAAGTCCTCATTTTCAATGACCCCGCGATCAATGAGGTCGAGCGGCTTTCGCTCGATCAAACAGTAACCTGTTTTATCTCCTGGATCAATTCCCAGGATTCGCATGAGTCTCCTTGTTAGGAACCAAATAGACGCCAAGAGCAACAGCGGCCACGCTCGCCAAATTAGCCCACTCTGAGGCCTCAATCTTTCCGTCTGAGTAAGACGTGGCGAACCAGCCTAGCACCCCGATAAAAAGTGCAGCTAGGGCTTTACGAACAGTAGCTAGCACGGAGTTCCTGCCACCTTTCGTTATGGCGCTTCTTGAGTTCAACTATAGCCTTACTTCTCAAGTATGCACCTGTCTTTGTGTTGGGGAACTGAGGACGAAGAGTCTCTCTAATAACGACGTACTCTTCGTTAAACTCCTCAACGAGTTTAGCAGCAGCCTCAGCCTGCTTTCGCATTCTCTGTCGATGTTTCTCTTGGTCTAATTCGCTCTGGTTCGGAACCGAGCTTAACGATATTACGGCCTCTTCCAAGATAGTTGCGTCGGTCGATAACACTTTCAGCATAAGCCTTGAGAGTCTCCTTGGTTTTGAGTCTGACGTGAACGTCTATCTCAAGCCTGTCCTGTGGAGTAGTGCCAGCGAAATAACCAAAGCCTTCACCTAGGTTATCTTCTAGACACTCCCATCGCACAGGACAAGCTTGGCAAACGGTGCGTAGGACTTCATAGATTTTAGGAACAGAAACGCCCTTTTCCCGTTGAGGAAACCATTTCTCAGGTTCTGTGTCCTTGCATCTAGCTTGGTCCCACCACGGAGGTCTGTTAAATTTCACAACAACTGCCAAGTGAGATAGATTTACTCTGTCGTCTGCCGAACTCAAGCAAAGCCCTTTGCCTCGACGGGAGTAGTAGCACCAGTAGCGATGAGCGAATAACCCAGCTCATCGAAAGGAAGCTCCAGGTCCTTACCTGGGCCGACAGCATAAGTGTCATCAGCAGCAGCGACGGCAACGACGCCACCCGTAGCAATGTAGACAATTTGGGTGGCGTGGAAATTGGAGAACTTCACGTAGGCGTGATATTGCGGAGTCCCACCAAGCTCAGCTACAGCATCAAAGGGTGTAGCTGCGGCTCCGATGACGAGATGCTTAACTAGCTTCTTTGCGGTCATGAGATACTTCCTGGCATCCTCTTGTAGTCGATTTCGAACGGAAGCTTGAACTGCTCTTCCGCAGGTTTCTTCATGATGGAGATAATTCTAGCAGCCGCTTCTTCAACGGCGGCCTTAAGAATATAAATCCAAGCACTATCGTGGACAGAGTTTACTACTCGCCAAGGAGCCCCCATCTCTTGCTCTCGTCTAAGTTCGTTGAGCGAGCGCATCATCATAACTGCTGCTCCACCCTGGACGACAGAGTTGAAGGCAATATGGTGCTTAATCTTTTTGCGGTCGTCTCGCTCGATAATAGTACGACGTCTGCCGTTGCATAGATAAACGTACCCTCGTTCCCTGTGCTTCCGCTCAGCCTTCCTATTACATGCCCTGAAACCAGGGTAAGCCTCATGGAACGCCTCCGTCCACATTGTACAGCGGGCTTCATCAACCTTCATCTTTGCATCCCGCCACAGAGTAGCCTGTAGACGTTTCGCTCCTCCTCGATAAATCCAGAGGAAGTTACCAGTCTTTCCTACCTGACGACCTTCGACCTGACCCAGCATGTCTATTGAGCCGATCATATTCGCCGTCCGTGAGTGGACATCTTCGCCCACTTCGTACAGCTTATACATAGTCCAGTCACCCTGTAGGGTCGCGTAGTAACTAGCTATTCGGAGTTCGATTTGCGAATAATCAAACTCGTACAGATACTCGTTGTCTGTGTCAATAAATACTCGTTTAACTCTTGAAGCGTTGCGTGGAATCTGTTGCAGATTTGGCTCAGAACAGCTAAGTCGACCGGTCTTAGTTCCATGCTGATTAAGTCCGGGGTGAAGAAGATCTCTGTCTCCCATTCGTTCGAGGAAAGCATTATACCAGGTACTAAGGGCTTTGCTAAGCTTTCGCCACTCCAGTATTCTGGCGAGCTTGCGTCCACGGTCGCTGTCCTCTCCTGCTAGCAACGCTAGCTCGTTCAGGGCGGCAGAGTCGGTGCTTGCCTCCCCTTTCTTCGTGAATTGTCTAGGCTTGAAGCCAAGCGGACCAGGCGAGTAGATGTACCGCCGCAGCTGGACCACGGAGCCGGGGTTCAGTAGACCGTCAGCCCGAATCTGCACCGCCAGATCGCCGATCTGAGCAGCAGTTTCCCTACTGAGGTCGGTAACAAGCTGACGATCAATCCGAATGCCGGCTCGAATTATGGACTGTAGAGTGCGGACATAGTCTGCGCTCTCAGCCCATAATTTCTCCAAGTCTTTCTTCTTAAGCTCGACTTTGAACTGCAGGAAAAGCTGCCATGTCAGATCAATATCCTGCTGAGCATACCTGCCCATGATAGACGGTGGGATGTTATTCCATCCATCGAACGCCGCCTTGTACGGTTTCATGTTGATCTTGCGAAGGTCTAGGTACTTGAGCGAGAGCATATCGAGCGAATAGTTCTGCTCGTTTTCCCAGCACAAGTGAGACATAATCATGGTGTCCCAGATAGGACCCCTGAAATCAACCCCATTTTCTCGCATGATTTCAAGGTCGAATGCGAGGTTGTGTCCGATCCATTCACAAGATAGTAAAGCATCTTGAAGTTGTAGGAGCACTTCGGGCAGTACATAATATGTTTCAAGATCAAGTCCCCTCGGTATTCCAATTGCAACACCTAGTAGCTCCTTGTTGTAGTGCTGATTAGTCTCATGTGTCTCAACGTCCAACACGATCAGCTTGCTGTGCTTGATTTGCTCCGCTAGAGCAAGTGCTTCCTCAGAAGCCGTCACCTGACTCATTGTCTTGATTTCCGTCCAGTTCTGTCTCGGGGAAATCTGCCGTATTTACGTCGCGCTTCGCGCTTCCTACAGGGACTTTCTGGTCAGTACGAATAAAGAAGTGATTAGGACCGTGCTGTAGCACGAGTCCCTTCTCTTTCGCACCTAGCCGTGACTTCTCAGCAGTCAGTACGACTTGGTTGTCTGCTCTCTTGGTGAACCTAATGATGACGTTCGCTCGGTGAGCCAGCAAGCCAGCACCGTAAAGATTGTCGGTGTCGTCTTCGTAGATTTGCTTACGGCCCTTAGTGTTCGGGTCCTTCCTGTTATGGTGCAGGATCAGTACCCAAATCCCAAGCTCATCCCTCATCTTGTCGACCCAGTCGACAACCTTTCGGACTTCCTTCTCGTCTGTCAAGGACGTCGAGATAGAAGCACCGAGAGTATCAATCACGAGGCCGGAATAACCGCCCTCCTTAATCCACTCCTCGTATTCTTTCTGGCCTTCTTTCGTGTTCAGGTAGGCGCCTCGTGACGGTACGAAATGGAGTCTTTCTTCGAGCTTCTCTTGAAGGTCGTCGAAGAAAGCTCCATCCATCCGAGCCTTGAACTCGGCTACTTCATCCTGTTGCATTTCGGATGAAGCGTACAAAATCCGCTGAGACGTATCCTGAGAGATGTTGTAGCCTAGCCAGTTGGAAGAACCGCTTGCAATCAAGGCACAAATGTTGATAGCGAGAGTCGACTTTCCACTCTCCGTCTTGCTGTAGAAAAAGGTCAGACCGTTCTCTCTGATGACATCTTGCACAATCCAGTGGATTGGCTCGCTGTGGAGACTGATCGACTTCCACCCTAGCGGCTTTCTCTTAGGCCTCGCTCTAGCACGGCCAAGTGCTTTTGGATTCTCTCCGGAGTCCAAATCCAGTTCGGGGAAATCAGCAGTAACTGCCGACAAAGCCGCTCGCTGGCATATTTCTTTGTATCGAAGTTCTTTGTCGTCTCTTCCAACGAACTTGCCCCACTTCTTATCGGCGTATTCCAACAGCGGGAATACTTCCTCAGGTTGTAATCCGGCCTCGGATGCCAACATAGCTACGTGCCACAAAGCAGCACTTCGATCGAAGACTTCTACAGGAGCCTTGCTTAAAGCGTTTCTGAGAGGGTCTGGCAGCTCATGTTGGAGCAACACAGTCTCGAACGAAAGAGGCTTGAAGCCATTGAGTGACGGCAGCTGTAGAGGGGTTGTCGGAAGTTCCGAGATTCTCCTGGAGTTTGGCTCAAACCGCCCTACAGTTACGGGAGTAGGGGGGCTATGCTTATGATTAAATGTACCTGGAACACGAAGAAGCTGGCATGCATCCCATCCTGACGGATCCCCATTATATTTGTGGTTAAGGTATAAGTTGAATGCTTCAAGGTTATCCCTATCGGTAAAAGATTCGAGAGGTACGTAGACATGGCGATGTTGTGTTGAGCCAGTGAAGACAACAAGGGGTGGTTCATCCTCAAGTGGTTCATCGTGGTCGATATCTGCCCAGCCAACCATTCCGCCCAGGATATTAGACTTTCGTCCATCTCCTGGGGTTCTGTAAAGCGCTGGAGTGAAATAAAGGTCTCCTCTGTTTCCAGCTGTTCCGAGGTCGTCGAGCTGTTCTTTATCATCGGGCCACTTTACGAAGCGTTGATTCCACTTACCGGACTTCTTATCTGCTAGAGCTATCCTGACATAACCTCCTTTCTCGCTCCCGAATATGAAGTCCCATAGTTCCACCAGGACTCTCTTTCTAGATTGTAGAAGCTGGAGGGTCCCATCTTCTCTGTGCTGCGCTGGGCGGTACTGACCCCTGCCAGGGCGTCGAGCCCGGGAGACGGACGCTCAGCCGGCGTGGCGGCATCGTAGCAGGTCACGCCGCTCGCCACCAGTCGTCACTAAGAATCAGTTGTTTTATTCCCTTGTCTCAAAAACCTAGAACCATTGAGCTATGTACAGCTATTGGGTTGCCCTGCTCTAGAACCGTGAACCGTGCCTTATCGGCCGTGTTGAGAACTACCTTGCGACCGCAGTCCTCTTCTGGACAGGCGAATAGAAGTTCGACGCCATTGTTTTGGACTAAGTCCATACGATGTTCCATGTGAGTGACCTCCTTAACTAAAAGAACCCGGCCGCTTGGCCGGGTTCTTTCAGCTGTTAAGCTAGTTGGTAGGCCTAGCTATCAGAAGGGCTCTTCCTTGTTAGCCAGCGGAGCCAGTTTGGAAGCCTGAATGTAAGCGTTCACCTGGAACCGCTCAATGTCATCCTTGCCAGTCTTGACGCCGACGTCAACCCCAACGGACAGTCCTTCGAGGGATGAAAGGACAAGCTTTCCGGATTCATTACGGCTCAGGCCATAACGCTTCCAGTTGATCTTGCCCTTGGGCTTCTCACCAGTAGCGGCTTCCAAGAAAGCCACGATCCGACGAAGCGCCATCGGATCAATCGAGGTACGACCCAGCCACAGATAAGACGGGATGAACATACCGTCCCAATCTGAGAACTGCTCGTACTCGCTGGTGTCGAGCTTGAGAAGAATCTGGAGACCGCGAGAAGTTCCGTTCTCGTTCTCGGTCACCTTGTATTCCACTCGCTCGATAACGGCCGGGTACTTACCGGCCGGGGGGTTGACCTTGTCAAAGTCAACCTCGTAAAACTCTTCGCCAATCTCGTCGAGAATGTCCTGGTCGAGTTCAGTGTCGTCGTTGTCGAGTTCAGTGTCGTTTTCGAAGACGCTCATGATTCCTTAGATTTCTTGTAGCGTTCCAGCCAAGGGTAAACATCACTACGAAAGTCCGGGTTGTCAAAGCCCTTAGTGGTGAACCTGGACTTCGTCATTAGCTCCGAGTTAGGAGCTGTTACCAGTCGTCTCACTACTCCTTCCTGTTTGTAATAGAAGACTCCATCGAGCTTTGCAAACAGCTGTGCCGTTAAAGCGCCACCCAGGTCTGGTCGGACAACGGTCGTTTCCTTGTTGCCCTTCTTCTTGGTGTCCTCTCGCATGTGCATGTTGAGGATCAAGTTCTTCTTCAACGACAGGGCGAGGCCCACCATCTTCATGACCTTGACGTTGTTCTGAGTCCATATGTGCTGGTTGAACTCCCACTTCTTATCGTAAAGAGGATCGCCGTCAATGAGACTCAGAGCGTTCAGGTTCCTGAGTTCCGTAACGGTGTCAAGTATGATAGTTTCAAGGCTATCGAAATACTCTTTGTCTCGCGGGAGAGCTTCGAGGAAACGACCAACCTTTTCAAAGTCACCGAGATAGACCCAGTCGGCGTCTTCAAGATCAGGATGGTTTCGTAGGACCATGTGCCCGTTCGGATCAATTTCGATAAGGAGACTGTTCGGCGCCCGGGCAGCGAGAACCGTTTTACCCACACCGGGGAATCCGAAGATGCCGATGTTCCACTGATTAATGAAAGCTTGTTTTCCTTTTTTGATGTGGTCACTCGCTGCCATCCTCAACCAATTCCTCTAGCATGATTGTGTCGACGGTCACGTCGAGTTCCTTACGGCTGTGTTTGTTCTCCAGAAGAGCATCTGGGTTCTGGCCACGAAGAACCATGTCGCAGACTTCCTGGTACCCGCAATAAGCACAATCCTTCGTCCACCGCTTCGTGTATCGGCGGGCAGTATACATCTCGTCAATTGCGTCGAAGATATTCGCTTTGTATATCTCCAGGCGCTCTGGAGTGTGTGCGACAGGAACGCGACTGAACAGCTTCTCTAGCGGCTGAATGCTCTTGTACGGGTACGTGTTTACGCCATTGATGTATGCTACCGATGGCGTATAGCCAAGCATGTGCAGCATCAGGCAGTAGAATGCGAGCTGTTGGTCGAACAGGACCATGTTGGCGGACCATTTACCTCTATCTCCATTGTATGACTTGTGATCCATAATGATGATCCCCCCGGCTTCTTCCCCAATGAGGTCGATGAACCCATGAAGGAAGACTGGTCGACCGTTGTACTCCAGACCCGTAGGGACGAAAAGTTCCTGCTCTACGAGCAGGGGAATGAAGTGGTCGTTATTGATCGAGAAGTCTAGATAGCGAATGAACGCTGTGTAGGCTTCATAGAAAAGCAGAGTGTCTTCGTACTGGACGTACTGCTTCTCTACAGGGTCTTTGATTGCTACTTTCTGGAGCTTCGTCAGTGGTTCTACACCGGTACCTTGATCAATATAGAACTGATAAAGATTCTGCTGTAGCTCATGGGTCATCGTTCCCTTGAGCATTGCTCTTGTTGATTGTGTGGTCCACCCTAAGAGATAGGTCAATTGCCATTTATATCTACAGGTGAACCACACGAGCAACTGAGAAGGGGATACAGTTATGTAACCGTCAGGGCCATACTCCTTATCCAGCGTTTCCCTCGTAATAAGATTCAAGTTCAGCATGGTTAGTTCCAGGTTCCGTTTCTATCGCGACGTGATTTATCTCAAAGAGACGAGCGGAGGCTGCCATGGCTCCGTACAGACTCGTATCTCGGGGACAGTATACACCAGTGTCCCCACATTTGCAAGTACAGATGATCCATTCGTGATAGAACGGGGCCAGCACAACAGTTCTTTGGATCCGAGCAACATCGAACTCATGTTGAACTCTTTTCTTACACGTTGGACAGTCCCACGATAGAGACGCCATGATCAGAAGAAGGGGGGACCGTAGTCCCCCCTTCTGCCTCCTTTACTTCTTGGTGGCTTCCTGATTCTTGTCGATGGACAACTTCGAACCAGGTCGAGAACCCTCAGCCGTATCAACAGGCTGCTCGTTCTTCACGGCCTCCTTCCGAGAAACAACCCCGGCCCGCTCAAGAAGGAACTGATCCCGAGCGGTAGGAGTAGTCGTCTGCGGTTCCGGAGAATCATGATCCGTGGCAACAGAAGTACCGGGATCAGTCCCGTCCTTCTCGTTATCACCACGATCCTTCAAAGCCTTGGCGGCGTTATCTCGCTCCTTACGTTCACTATCTTCGTCGCTGTCGAGTCGCTCCTGGAGAGACTGAACCTCAGCAAAGATATCACGAATAGCACGAGCAACAATCCGACGGCGCTCAGAAGTAGCGGTATTACCAAGGACAGGATCAAGAGGTTCCCGACGACGCTCAAGAGCAGCAATAACACGAAGCTCAAGCAGGTCAAGATCCTTTTCAGAAACCTTGTTAAAGCCGAGCTTATCGAGGTAACGGTCGGAAATGTTAACATCTTCCTCCGTCACTGCATGGGGGTTCTGGGTAGCAGGAAAAGTCTCCTGCGGGTCCAGAGTGTTGGTGGACATGTTGATTACTCCCTAGTTAGCTAGCTTGGGGTTCTCAACGTAGAGGGAATCTTTGCTCAGGCCTGGAGTGCGTCCAGCTTGGCGAGAATCTGCTCGCCCTGAGTGCGGATGGTAGCGAGTGCGCCATTCTGGCCCTGCTGCATGGCGACAAAAGGACCGGCCATGCCATTATCCTTCAAACCGGCCATAGCATCAACCTGCGGACCAGTAACAGCCTGAATCCAGTGATTAACCTGAGGAATCCAATCGTACAGCGGCTGCAAGGCGGCGCGAAGTTCGGCTTCTGTCACTTCATTATCTCCTGGGATATAGGGTGTGGTGTTGTCGACATAATGACGAATCGTATTAAGATTGGCGTAGATCAAATCGCCGGGACAAGCAGTGGCAACGAAGTCTCGATGACCCCACTGGTAGTCGTAACTCAAGCGGCCGAGTCGCTGTCCTTCTCGGATAACATCCGCGACAGCCTGGTATTCACCAGGCATTGGTGTGCGATATCTGCCATCAACAAGGAACGCAACTCCAATTGAAGTTGAATTAGCCCCGGGCGAGTGGGCTCCTGATCTTCCCCATCCTCGTCCTTCAAAGGCGTAGCCATCTGTTACCAGCCAGGTATATCCGATAGCACTCCAACCTTGGTTGACGTGCTGCTGCTCAATCTGTTGAACAAGTTCCAATGCACGGTTATAATCTCCGTGTGCATCTTGGTTCGGGGTGTGATGAGAAACAACTTGGTTGACAGGGCCAATAGAGTAGCCTCCAGTTCCGTACTGACTACCCCACGCTTCTCGTGAGACGAACGTCGTCATGCGATACCTCCTAACTTAAAGAGCCCCAGCCGAAGCTGGGGCTCTTTAGAGAAGTGGTTTAGTTACAACAACCAGTGTCCCCAAGTATTCCAAGTACCAAAGCTAACTAGGGGAGCATTGTAACCGTAGGCAATATGTCCAGTAGGGAACGACCACGGACAATCCCAACCATCGGCGGTGCGTCCTCTTACTCCGCCATTCTCGGCCCAAACGTGTACGGCCGAGTTACAACCGTTCCATGTATCGTTTGGATGATCGCACCCTGACGCTGAGCCACCGCCTCCACCAGTGCCAAACGTATAGTTCGACCGAATGATCAACTTCGCTTCATCCCAATACCCGCCCGGTTGCGGCCAATTGCTACGCCATGTCCGAGGCTGAATCTGATAGCAAACGAAGTTGTACATCTGGTGATGCACTTCGTGACTAAGGAGTTGTGTTCCCTCCCAGTTGTAGCGATAGACATTCAATTCCTGAACGCCATTGCTATGATGGTCAACAGCAACCTCATAGAGATTAGCTGCTGAATAGACATAGTCACGATCGACATGCGTGACGTATGCGCTAGCGGGTGGAGCACCGACTACCAATGCAGCCAGTGCTACAACAATTGCAATGATCGCCTTACGCATTGTTGATCCTCCTTACCAGAGATACCAGGCCGGATTTGGTCCGGGATGGTGGTAACCGAACAAGGCGTTAGGACCATATGCAAACCAACCAGTGTACTGGTTATAAGGACAACCGGCCCCACCGTTGGTGAAGCCCTTCCACCCATGTCCACCTGAACCACCAACTACGTAGGCAGTTGTGCAAAGGTTGTTCTCATCGGCATTGTATCCACTACAATCCCCAGAGTTACCAACGGCTTCCTTTGCATAGACAGTGATGAACTGTCCATCCCGATGGTAGCACGCATAGTCATGAGACTGACTAGCAATCTCATGTCTAATGTACTGTGAGCAATCACCGGTGAATGTATAAACATTCAGAGTGGTGAGGTGTTCGGGCCAGAAAGCCTTGATCTGGACGTCGTAACAGTAGCTACCACTAAGAACTTGGTATCTATGCTCAACGACTTGATACGCTGCGGCGGGTGTAGCCTCCAGGCCCTCGGTAACTACCGCCGTAGTCAGAACTCCAATGGCCATGAGAATTGCAACTAAAACTCTCCGCACTTCACTCCTTTAGGTTGTCAAGTAGAGGGATGAGCCCCTCAACTAAAGAAGCCCCGACCGAAGTCGGGGCTTCTTTCAACTAATCATCAGTACCCAGAGAACTGCCAGACCGAATCGGTCCAGAAGTGTCGCTCCAGATAAACCCGAGAGCCGTACTCATACCCTCCATGAGTACCCTCAAGAGTATACTGCTGATTCTGAGGATTGTAAGAGTAATTATAGTTCGTACCATTTACCACGTCAACCTCATCAATGTAGCTACCCTGTGAACCAGGAGCCACACAAAGCTGACGAGTACCACCAGGAATGAACTGGTGGGTACGAACGAAAATCGACCAGCCGCCGTTTGGCGTCCACTCAAGAGTGGGACAAGCCGAGTCACCCATCCAATGGTGAAGTTCGTGGGCCTGATAACTACCGTCGTAGCCGTACCTATGAACATCAACCACGAACCACACAAGAGTGCCCGACTGACGCCGAGAAATCTTGAAGTTATAAACCCAATTCCCCTGACCAAACCATTCATCCACGTAGTGGGTCTGATCAGCGGCGTACGGAAACCACGAAGCACCAGCAGGAGCCGTTGAGACTCCAATCAGCGTCGCAGAAACAAGACTAACTAGAACTGCCAGTAGGCAGAAAAACCTCTTCAATTTCTTCCTCCTTGATTTTCTTTGGGTCACCAACGACAAGCTCTTTGTCGCTGATGATCTTGCGGACCTGATCAATGGCCCTTGATTGAGCCGTTGGCCAGTTCTCCGCAAGAACTGTGAGTTCGTGCCGCCGCCTCACGAGAACGGAGGAGTTAATCTCGACTGTGAATTGCTTCATTCTTTCATTCTTTCATACCACTCATTGATTGCTTGTGTGCAATCGAACGGACTGAAACAATCCCTCTGACCAGCGTACTTTACTCGAAGTGCTCTGTAGAACTCATCTAGCTGCGTAGACTGAGGTCGTCCAATAGCATGCTTCGACTGTATTTCCTGGACAAGCACTAAGTCCGGTGAAGCTTCCATAGTGCGTGAACCTCGGATCTAGTATGTTCTCCGCATGAGTCTGCGAGTTCAGATAAGCCATCTGGATTGAATCTACCGTCGGCCCCACTCCAACGTTCTCACCAGCGATGCTCCAGCCTAGCGGAAGAACTCTTGCTAAGTTAGAGTGCTGGAGACCGTTGGCCTGCATGAATGCCACGTGAGCCTGAGCGTAGCTGGCGAGTTCATCGCTCCATTTTAATCCGCCGCCCCGAGCTTCGTTGGTGTCCTCAAGAAGTTCTTGGTCCTCAGGAACTTCTGGGGTCTCTGGCACCTCCACAGCTGTAGGCGGGGTTACATTTTCAACCGGAATTTCTGGCTCAACTGGTGCCTGCGGCGCTTCTACAGGGGGTGGGATTGTTGTAGTGGTAACGGGCTCTGGTTGGTGTGTAGTGGTGGTTTCGGGAACGACAAAATCCCCGGTAGTCGAAGACTCCGGGGCAAGATCACGGGGCGCGGGTGAGAAGGTCGTTGAAGTTGACGGTGCAAGTAAAGCGAAATCTGCATCTGTGTCGACCTTGTCATCCGAACTGTAGGCGAACGCTGTAGGTACAGACAAACCTAGCAGCAAAGCTCCAAAGGCAAAAGCAATTGTTGTATTCTTCATGTGCCGAGGCAGGGAATCGAACCCCTAACTCAGGATAACCGTCGTTGTCGGTTATCCGTACCCGAACTGCGACCCAACAGTTCTTTGACCAGGGCTCGGCAGACTTTCAGCTTACAGGCCAGCGCTTCATCTTGGCCAGGTCGAGACACTTCTGAGCTTCATTGTTAAGCTGGTACTTCTCAGGCATGTCGTCTGGAAGTCTATCGGCAAGGCGGCGGGTCAGCTTGCCGTTCCACTTCATAAACTTCCGGCGAATAAACCCCGGCTTCCAAGTATCGCTCATTGTTTCTCCTTTCGTTAGTAGTCCGACGGGATTCGAACCCGCGCCTCCCCATGCACAGGGCGTGCCTCCTGGCAGCACTTCGGACCGACCCATTGATCTAGAATCGCTGGGCTTTTAACCACCTACTTCCTAGGTGTAGGACTAGAGGAACGAGATATAGAAGGTGGCAAACTCTGGCGGCTTTCACACGATGCCACTCGACGGGAGCCACGTTACCCAGACTTCTATATCTCGCGTGACTAGGAAGGAATCGAACCTTCACGGTGACATTACCCGTTCCCGTACTAAGTACGCTAGTCTCCACTCTAGACAGTCCAGGTGCGGGAGACTTCTAGAGATAAACTCCATCTGGCCCAGCCGGAATCAGTGCCGGCTTGCTTGTAGGTGGAGTTGATTGTGGGACCAGACTTATTCCTCCCGCTTGCCCAGGGCGGTACGTCAACCTGTTAAGTTTAGAGACATTCAGGTTTGGTCCTGAGTTAGTAGGACGCACCACAGTGTCGTTTGAGTCGAGCTATTCGCTCGAAGCTCCCACTGAACTCAGCTTTCTGAGCTAGGCTCAGATTTCGTCGTCGTCCTCCGAGAGAATCGAGGAGTTGTCATCGACGTCGTTGTCATCGGCATCTTCCGGATCCGAATCGGCCTGACGAGTAGCCACAACCTCGACGTCCTTGACCTTGAAGGAGAAAGAAGCCGGAGGATTCTTGATTTCGAAGCCCTCGTTCTGTTCCACCATCGCAGTCTTCAAGTCAACGACGGAATTCACGCCCTCGACCTTGGCAGACTTGAGAGCCTGCAACACGGCCGAAAGAGTCGTGCCCTTGATCTCGGTTCCGCCAACCGTGAAGTTATAGGAGCCGGAAAGACGCTCGCCAGTCTGACCACGAGAACCAACAGCACCACGACGCTGCTCGACCTTGGGAAGCTTCGCAGCGATCTCTTCGTCCATGTTCTCGACGAGAGCCCGAATCTGCTGAACCATGGCGACTGGCTTCTTGCGGTTCTCGACAAGCTCGGCCAAACGAGCGTCGGAAGGCTTGTCCACCTTCACAACATTCTCGTCGACATAAGCCTTCACGGTGTCGCTGTGAGTCTTGAGGAGCTTGTTCACGCTGTGAACAAGCCCGACCAGGTCAGCGCCGACATGAGAGTCGAAGATCGTCTTGAGCTGCTCAGTAATCCTGTCGGCCTCTTCCTGAACCCCATTCGTAGCGGCGTCAAGAACCTTTGCACGGCCGGCAGCATCAACGTTCAGCTCACTGTCAATCTCGGCAATCTCTGCCGTGAGCTTCTGGAACCGACGAAGAAGATCACCGACAAGCGGGTCCTCAAAATCAGCGTCGGTGAGGGTGGGATTAACCTGGGTAATAGTCATTTCTCATCTTTCTGTTCTGTACGAGGGATGAAATCATTTCCCCGGTGGGTAGGTGTCTAACTTTGATGTACCAACCCCAAGTGTTCTTGAACCCCAGGGGCTGGCATGTTTGGCATTTGGTAGTAGGGACTGGATACGAGAAGCTCTCTAGACACTCCTCGCAGTATCGCTGGTGGCGTACGATCTGCCACCGAGGAATCCTACCGCATACCCCGCAGATCCACAACATTGGGAGGTCCGGATAAAGGGTCCCATGTTGCGGACTGAAGGGTCGGCATTGGCAATCAATCCTCAATCTTGTACTCCACTCCATTCTCAACCATGTCGGAGAGAATGTCACGAAGTTCAAGTTCTCCAACTAGCAACTCGCGGTGGGTATTACGAAGTTCACTTGCTGAACCCTCCAGTCGAAGGGTGGCGATGAGCTGCGCCATGTGGGTATTGTACTCCTCTTGCGGTATGTTGTCAAGGACAGATGTTCTTTCACCCCATAGTTGTCGGAACTGGCCTCCTGTTTCTGCGAATCCTATGGGCGACAGCCGCCAGAATAAGTCCTAGGGCGCCAACAAAACCGCCAGCAAAACCAAGGTCAACAGCATCAAAGCCAGTATTAGGAAAGCTATCGCGAACAACGGTGGCTGTAGAAATAGCTGGAGCTTCCTCACCGAGGACCGTAACCGAACTCAAACCAGCATCCGTAGTCGGGGTAGAGAGCACCATTTCTGTAGTCGACGGAGTTGACGTCGGCGAAGGAGAGGTAGTGCTGGACTCTTCCGTCGTCGTAGTCGAAGAAGGAGTGGTAGACGTGGTACTCTCTTCCGGAACTGTCGTGGAAGTGGTTGTGCTGGGAGGGACAGTGGTCGTTGTGCTGGTAGGGGGAACTTGGCACGTTTCAAACCTTCCGTTGTAACTCTGGAGAAGTTCCGGTCCACCCGGAGTAAAGTAGTAGTCAGGATTAATCTGTGCGAACGGTTCACCAGTTCCAGCGTCTACCTGGTAGTTGCAGTCTGGCGCCAACGCGCTTGTGTCGAACGGAAGTTCGATGGAATGTTCTCCCGCCGCCAACGTGAACGAAACGTGAGTCACTAGTGGCTGCACGTCCTCCATTGTGAAGTACTCGAAATCAGCCTCGTAAAGAGCAAGATGAGCTTCTTGTCCAACGAGATCTGAATCTTCTGCGAGACTGTAACTGTAGACAGCCCCGCCATCAGTAATTGCGAGTGTCATTCTTCCTTACTCCTGGTTTGCGGACGAATGTTGCACCCCGAGCCGTCATAAGACGGACGAAGCCTTCTTGCAGGATTCCAACTTCCCACATCACGTCCAGGAGTCTGGTGTATTGCTCCCAACTCATAGGAACATCAATGAGAAGATGAAAGTGCCCTTCTGTAGAAGAAGGAATCAGTGTGCACGGAACATCCATGTCCAGTGTGGGCATGTGCATTCCAGTATTCCACTCACCTGTGCACTCCGAAGATAGCAGATTAGCCTCAGGATTATCCCCGTCGACCTCAGTACGTATCTCCTCGAAGCCCTCTGTGAAGTACTCTTCGGTCAGGGCGTTTGACTTGTAGAGTTTACGTCCGTGCATTGTATACCTTCTTCAAATAGATTTTTCTTCCATCGACTCCTGCACGGCACTTGTAGTTCGAGAACTTAAGTGCCTCGTTGATATAGACTTCTAGAAACCCCGCCTCCCTTTCTATCCCGCTTGTGCATTCCTCGGATAAAGAGCTGATCCTTACTACCTGCCAGATATCGAAAGACGCTCGGCGGAGGTGGGTCAACTCGTGATCTATCTGCATTATACTCCTCCTAACTAAAGAAGGCAAGGGATTTTTGCCCCTTGCCTTCCTTAATCATTCGGGAATGGAGAAGCTTTCAATCTTCGAAAGCTTGTGAAAGACCGTCTTGATCTGCTTGTTCTCCATCCGCGGGTTGGTGAGAGTTCTCACGACTAACCAACCTTCGATTTCTCCATCCGTGTCCGCAATCGAACGAAGAGCTTCGACCTGATTTTCGTCCAGGAAGACAAACTGCTCCCTCCCGGAATCCATATACAGAATGCACTTCTTAGGTTGCATCGTCATCCTCAATGTTGAGTAGTTGGTTGGGAAGATCAGGCAGGCCGTCTGGCCATACCTGTCGCTCAAGTTCTGGATTCTCGGCGAGAACCTCCAGAACATGAGAATAGCTGTGGAACCAGTATTGCCACAAGAACTGGCCCAATTCAGACGACATAAACATCTGGTCGTTATGAGTCATCGCTGTCCAACAAGCAGCGTGAGCTTCAAAGGCTCTCGTTATAAAGACTATGACTGCTTCCTCTGGAGTATCTCCAGCCTTTTCCTTACAGCCTCCATTCAATAAGGCGTTGCAGTTGGCCCTCATGTAGGTACCGCGTGGGTCCATGAAGACTTCGTACAGATCGTTGATCTGCTTACGGATTCGTTGTCCGAGCATTCTGATTCACCCACTTCACGGCAAAGTCAACAGCCTTGCCAAAGCTTCGAGTCCGATAGTAGCCGGGCCTGCCTACAAGCTTGTAGGTCCGTACCACGTAGTAACATTTAGTCGATTGAATCTCGGCAAAGACATCAGGGTTCTCCTTGCCTGTAATCCCAATGAACACGTCCCCAATGTTGCTCGTGTCAAGCTTCACTCAGGTTCCTCCAGTACTGTGAAGAGAAAGTCCTTGTTTTGCGCAGAACGTCTGTTGCAGACGTTTCTCGCAGCCTCGCGAGTGAAAAAAGAAGCGTCCTTGTCGTGCATAAGAGTCCACTCAGCGTCTGAGTTGTACTTGGGCTTGGAGAAAATCCTGTACACCATTGGGGGCTTCGGATGCTTCAACTTGAAACGAAAATCCTTGTTGTTCTCAGCAAGTCTCGCAATCGTTAGGCGAGCCCAGTGCTCATCATTACGACCGAAGACGCTCCAGGTCCTCCAGGTTGGATCGCTCCCTCCGCTACTTCGATAAAGGATTTGCCAAAGATTAGTATCGCTCGACCCAACTTCATCTACGTAACTCATGGCTGAACCCTCGGGACTCCAGTGACAGCGCCTTCTGCGCACCACTCATGATCGGGAAGAACTTGAGGAACGGCTACACGAGTGTGACCAATAACCAAGTCCTTACCTAGGCACTTAAGTGCCAAGTTCATGTAACCGTCCGGCATGTTCACGATGAACGGAGCCTGGTTGTCTTGCAGGTTCCTGTCAACCGGAGCATCTCTTTCTCCCCGACTTTCTCTGGCGCATCCTGCACCTGCAACAGCAACGGTAGCAATGGCCACTGCTATTCTAATTCGACGTCCCACGTTCACTCCTCCACTCATCAGTGACTCCTGTAATAGGAAGCTTCAATGTAACTGGCAATTTCCTCGAAGGTCCAGCCTTCATCATTCATTTCAGTTAACACATACTGCTGAGTTGGAATGTTACCGCTCCCGCCTTCCCACCCTGAATTGGGTAAGAAGCGATCTTGGCTGAGCCATTCACCAACTTCACCCAAAGCCGGAATAGTGGCATCGAGAACACCTATATCGCTTTGACAGCTGTAAAGACGTCTTTCATTGGGAGTAAACTCTCCGCCTGCCTCTGACAAAGCAACACCAAGACAGCAATAACCAGTGCCATTATAAAGAGAGCCACGACACTGCTGCCACTCGCCACCCCGCAACGCGACAATCCACTCCTCAACTGTGAGTGATCGAACAGTCATCCCCAGTTCCTTTCCTCAACGTTGACTTCCCAGAACTCATCTTCTCCATCGAACAGACAGATTCCTCTGGGCCACTGCTCGACATAGAAGTTGTATTTCTTGCTGGTATTCCAGAACGCCCAAGCGAAAGTGTTCCCCCTGTTGTCCTCGAAGTAGTACTCTATGTACCAGACACCTGGGTCTGATCTGCTGGTGCTGCGGACGATCTTAGTCATTGCCATTCTGTTGAGACCTCGCTGACGCGACTAATTCGTTCGCAAGTGAATTACTTCCAGCTTGCCTCAACGAGGCAAGTATGTCAGTGTATTCATCGTACGTCAGATCAACCAGGTCGTAGAAGATCACGCTGCGTCGAACTACTTTCATCGGTGCCCCCAGCCATACCAGTACCACGTAGCGTTGTAAGTCGCGTCTACGTACCCGTCCTCGTAACCCTTCTCGTACAACTCAGAGGACTTCGGGAAGAAAGCGGTCATAACTGAGAGAACCAGGAAAGCTAAAACTCCTGCTGTTATCATTCCCAGCAGAAAGTCGTTTTCCATATTTCTCGGCTTGCTGTGCTTCGCCATCTAACACCTCGTCAATCAGTCTACGTTGCTTGGCACACTTGAAACAGACTTGTCCACTGTGCTCCATTGCCTTGAAGGACTCAGAACAGATTGGACAATACTTGATTGGGGCTGCTCTATAATCCTCCTCCCACTTTAACCTTTCTCTTATAGCTCCAAGTCCGGCCTCCCAATCCTGACGCCAATCGGGAGTCTTGGTGACACCAAGCAGATCATCTACTTCCTTTCCCGCTAGTCCGTGCCAGGTCATTCTCCACGGCTCAACGACGTTAGGCATCAGTAACCTCGTGTGCAATACCATCCGTAGCAGTCCAGGACGAAGCCCCAGACTTGATGAACCAATCTCATGATCAATCCCCTTCTTTTCAGTTGGTCACTGGTACCCAGGACAAAGTCCTGGGTACCCGAAATCAGCTGATGTGAAGGAATGAAGCGTGAGGCACGTCCAGATAGACGTTCTCACCGCCCGGACCAGGAGTTCGAAGCCGAACACACGGCACTTGAACTTCCTGAAGATACACCGTCCACTCAGTTCCCTGAGCATCGTAGACGGTAGTTCCGGCAACGGGAATTTCCTGCGTCACGCCGGGGGGAAGACTCTCAACGTCAAAAACGTTGTCCATAGCTTCCGCGGCAGCAAGTGCATGAATTGCTGCAATCTCGGCCTCAGTCTCTTCAGTCATTGTTGTTGTTCTCCTTGTTGTTGTTCTTGCGGGTCACCTGGACGAGTTCCTGCTGGATTTCCTTGCGCTCCTTGCCGAACGTTCCACCGATCACCTTGCGGAGGTAGGTCTCCCACCGAACTTCGTGGTGCCGGCGATCATGAGGGTGAGGGGAAATCCCCATAGCGGTTTGAAGTGTATCAGCCATTTTCAACTCCCTTTCTCACTGCCACTACCCCGGACACAAAGTGTCCGGGGTAAAGTAGCGGGTTCAGAGTCGGTTGAGACTCTCTTCGAGAGAGTCGATAATTCCCGTCGCCTCCCCATCCAGAGAGGTATCGGTGAGCCCAACCTTGACAGCAATGTTGGCAAACTCAGCGATATCTCCAGCCCGGAGAGCCGTCTTCATCGACAGCATAGCAAGCTCGGCGAGAATAATGGCGATGTAATTCGTCATCACCACGTTCTCGTCCGGAAGGAGAGTGAAGGCTTCTCCGTTCTTGGAAGCCACCGCCATCTTGCCAGAAATCTCTGTTCCAGCCTTGATAGTGGCCAGCTGTAACTCTTTCCTATCCACTGCAATCTTCCCTTCGTCGGTGTAGGTGGGTATTATGCGCCTTCTGCGTTATGTTGTCAACCCCTTTTGTATTTTCAGGGGTATTATTCGGAATACGCTTAGCAGGGCCCTACAGGGGTGGGATTTGTTTCACTCCAGATAATCGGGATCGGAGCAGGTGAAACCCGGGCGGCCTTTGCCAAGTAGACATCATGTCGACCGGAACAACCACGCTTCAAGGCAGACTGGCTGTATTTCTTGGCCTGGTCGACTGTCTCGAAGGGACCGTAGTTTCTAACCACGTCCACCGTCACGTAGGCGAGAAGATGATAGTCCCACACCTCCTTCTGCCAGGTACACTTCACAAAGAAGCCGGGTTCAAAGGTTCGGGCGGCAGTCGCAGCATCGCTGGCTCCTGAGCTAGGATTACTGCTTGAGGTTGAACTGGTTTCGTTTCCCATTGAACTACCTTCTTGGGGTGGGCGAACGCGAAGAAACTGACTCGGCTCTTGTGCGCTGTGTACAAGTTTCCGTCGACCACAATGTGGTCGTGGTCTAGGAAACCGTGAGGCGGAGTTACTTCCCAATCTCTGTCGTAGTTTGGAGTAGCCCCCATGTCGAACTCTCCATAAAAGAGCTCGTCTTCCTCGAACTCCGGTTCGTCATCTTCATCCTGCGGACTCTTTGCCATCACAGCAAGCCGCCCCGCGAGCGTACCCTCGATGCTTAGATGGCCTTCTGTACACAAGTGGTGCTCCACATCTGTTCCCGACCATTGAGTCGGATTGTGGACTAGAGCAAGAACCTTGTTCTGGACAGACTGAGTCTCTACAGAGTTATCATGCAGAATCTCGTCGAGTTCTGCTAGATAGTCCTTGAGATCGTGGCGTCGAGTCTTCAGTGGCTGCACAATGCCCCCGTCATGATGTAGTCGGCCCATGGAAGCCCCACGCCTTCCGCGTAACCGGTTCCCATAGGCAGGATGAAGAGAAGCTCGTCCTCTAGTTCTTGCCTCATTCTTGTGGCGGCTTCCGCTCCCTCCTTTGAGAAGCGAAGATCCTGAGTCCCGGGAAGGCTCAGCGACCAGTGATTCAGCTGTCGTTGTTTTCTTTGGTATTCTCTGTAGTTCATCACTTCTCCAATTGCATCTAGGGGCTGGAAGCTAGCCCCGTGGGGCTAACCTCCCGTCCTCAGATGAACTTCTTGAGGAGATCTTTCCAGTCCCCGACTCGCAGTTCTTCTGCGTCTGCTATGCCAGAGGCAATCTTCTTCTTGTGGTTCTTGATGGCGATCATCAGCTCATCAATTGTCCCTTCGACATGAACCCGGTGGATGAAGACTGGCCGGTTTGTTCCAATCCTCCAAGTCCTGTCTTCAGCCTGTCGTTCCGACTCGGGGTTCCACCACGAGTCAATGAAGACTACGTGGGAAGCTCCACCTGGCCACCTGTCACAGCGGTGCAGGTTGAGTCCTTCTGCCCCAGTTCTCATGTTGATCAGCAGAATCTGTGTCTCGTTCTGCTGGAACCGTCGTTGTACGGCAGAAGTGTCCGACCCCCCTACAATCTTGTCACAGCTATGGCCGCACGCTGTGAACAGATCGTACAGGTACTCCAACGGACGGTTGTACTGAGCGGAATAGACGATTACGTTCTCACCCTGGTCCCGAAGTTCACACACCTTCTCGAACACTGCGTCGAGCTTGGGATACGGAGGCTTGAACGTCATCTTCCGCTCAATGAAGGAAACGGAACGCTCTCCGGTCTCGTCATCAATGGAGTACTCGTTGAACCGGAAGGTTCCAGGTGCAACAAGTGCTGTCCGGAGATAGTGAATCCGCTGGATCACGTTTCCAATGGAGAGAGTCGCGTCGTCATCCATCGAGTCCAAGTCCTTCTTGACCCCGATGAAAGCCTTGCGCTGCAAGTCCATGTAGAGTTCGGTGATCTCGTCCTTCGGGTCGAGAGTAATCCACTCGTCGGGCATGTAGTTCTTGGGAGGAAGCTGCTCGCCAACTTCATCCTTGCCACGACGGATCATGTTGGGAGCGAGAAGTCCGAGCAACCTGTCTTGATCAATCTCCAGGACACCAGTGACCCAGTTCTTACGGCCGAAGGTCCGCTGGAAATGCCGCAGAGATGGGAAACGCTCGGGGTCGAGGGGATGAAGATAAGCCCAGATCTCTTCGAGCTTGTTGTTCACAATCGACCCAGTCATGAAGACTGGGAAGCAACCGTGAACAGTTACCTGCTCAATAAGAAGGTCGGCTGTGTTTCTCCAAACAGTTGTAGGCGTAGAGTTAGCGCCGCCCTTGAGCTTGTGTACCTCGTCAATCACGATCACGCCCCACTTACGGGAGCGTAAGCGGTTGAAGAAGTCCTTGTTGTTCACGGACTCGTAGTTCGTGGTGATGTGCAGAGGCTGATCAAACGAAGCCAGCAGATCGAACGTTCCGCACTTCTGAGGTGAAGTCCCGAGAACCGGGAACATCGTGAAGCCCCATGACTTGCACTCTTGCGAGGAAGTCTTTGTGAGGCTTTGCTTGGTTAGCCAGAGAACGTCCATCAGTTGCTTGCTCCTTGGAACTGCTCTTCGTTCTCCATTAGCTGGAGAAGTCCTGCCACTATTGCCGTCTTACCTAGCCCGGTGTCATCTCCTTCAATTGCACCCTTTGTCTTACGAGGACGGAAGTGCCTGTCCAGGATGAAGATGATGGCTTGAAGCTGGTAGGGCTTGTAGTTCAGAATGTCACCAGTGTTCTGGTCGACTCCGTGAATCTCCTTCAGCTTAGCTAGTGCTCGCTGCATTTCTGGAGAAGTCAGGTCTGGCTCTTCTTCGAGCTTCGCTTGCAGCTCAAGCTCTTCTCGTGAGAGCCTGTCCATCAGCTGCTGCATTGCGTCCAGGTACTCAATTGCGGAGCGACGTTGATTGTCCAGCGCTGCAATTTGTTCGCGCAATTCGGTAACTCGAGACTTGGTATTGGCTTGGTTGTAGCGTACAAGAACTTTGAGTTCTTGTAACTCAGCCAGCCTTTCCCTTGCTGTGCTAACTTCTTCCACTTGTCCTCGCTCCGTCGTTGCGCCTATTATGCGCATTATGCGCCTTTCAGGAAGTGTTGTCAAGTTTATGTGAGTTAGCGCCAAGTCTCGTTGTCCTGTTTCTCTACCAGCTCGTACTTGTCAGCATCGTATATCTTATAATTCTCATGTGTTTCCTCATTGAGAAGGCCAAGTACTCCTCTCAATGTCTTGAGTACGCCGGTGCCTGGGTCGTCAAGCAGCATAATAGCTCGACGCCGTATTGATAGTTCGTCCGGATATTCTCTTGCATTCGTATCAGCCGCCACGTAGAGAGTACCAATGTTTGCCTTCTTGATTAGCCTTTTCTTGTGAAGGTAGGCTAAGGCGTTGTTTAGCGAGATTCTGTCTAAGTTTAACGTGGGATCCTCAAGAAGTTCTGCCACTGTTTTAGTTGAAGCAAGCGCCTTGATTAGATCCTCAGAAGCCATCTACAGGTCCCGTTTCAGGTAATTCATCGTCTGGAAAGGCTGCTGTGATCTTCTGCTTACGAAGTGCTTCTGCCTTCCTAGCGTAAATCTTTTCGGCAAGGTCAAGAGTCGCTCCGGCGTGCAGCATTGCCATTATGGCGTTGGCTAGTGGTGTCATGGGAGAAGTATAGCACACGGCATGTAAATACGCAAGGGGAAATGTTGTTGATCGTTAATAGAGTGAATTCATATACTGAGTACGGATTCACAGGGCGAGTAGGGTGAAATTACGTGCTGCACCCCCTCTGACCTGCGGTTATGCGATTCACTCAGTCTGTGACTGGCTTGGGGAAGTACTACGTACTTCTTCCCAAGCCTCGCACCTACCACTTATTAAGTGACACTTACTACCTGAACACTCGAAAGACTCCAAGCTAGTCACTGTAGAGGGTTTAGTTCACCCGAAGTTTGGGTAACCCGTTCTTAGGACCGGGTTCGGGTAACGCGTTTTGTCCCGAAGGGATAAAAGTAGAAAGGGACCTCTTTCGAGGTCCCTTTCTAGAAGGCTATGACCTCCCTCGGGTAGAAAGGAAGCGGTGCTGGTCCGTAGTGGTCGAGCTTGACACCTACGGCGCAACCGTCGGGATGCACCCAAGCGATAGAGCCAGCCTCACGGTGAAACCGTGACGTGGGGTCGAAGATCCAGACTCGCATCACCACTCCATTTCGTCAAGGCAAGCTGGGCAGAAGGGCATTTCTTGGTATTCCTCGTCGGCGACGGGAAGGACCGTGCAGTCTTCGTCGAGGTCCTCACCGCAGACGTAGCAGCTATAGAGTGTCGCCATTGTTGAACCTTTCTAGTAGGGGCTGGAAGACACTCCCTAAGGAGTGTCCTCCCGTCGCCACTAGCTGTTCAGGATGTCTTCGAGCTCGACGAAGTCGACGTCGTCCTCGATTAGGGCGTGCAGGTTCTCTTCCCAAACCTGCTGTTGGTAGCTCTCGCGGTCCTCGACGGTCATGTACATTAGTACGTGAGAGTCCCGTTGCGGATTCCGGTTTCGAGCTGGGTCTTCTCCTCGGGCGACAGCGACTTCAGCTCGGCCGCGAAATCGGTCAGCTTCTGTCCGGCGCGGTACCCGAAGTACTCCTTGAGCAGGGCGGCGCCAGTCTTCTCGGGCATTTCTAACCTCCAGTTGATTCCCACCAAGCGGTGGGGGAAAGACTCAACCTCCCGGTTGAGTCTAACCCTCACTTCTTGACGAGCCGAAGTTCGACTGTCTTGTCGTTCACGACGATGGTACGGCCCTCGTAGTTTGCGTGGTCCGTGAAGGACCCTTCACCGTGAGCCTTCTCGAAGCGCACCTTGAGATCACCGACAGAGATCCCCAGGTACTTCATCGTGGCGACACCGAGAGCGCGATCATTGCCAACGACCTCGCCGTCTACGACGATCTTGAACGACTTGGAGTTCTCCCGAACTTGGGTTCCCCGCTCTTCCATGACTCGCCCGGGGTGAGCCCAGACGAACCGTGGCTTGCGCTTGGAAGCCGGTTCGGGCTCCGTCCACTTCGTGGCGCAGAAGGAAGAGATCTCCTCCTTCGTCACGAAGCCGACCTCTTCCATGCCCAGCACCTTCTCGAAGAGAGTGTTCGTCTCCTTCCAGAGACTGTCCAGCTCTTCACGAGAAAGGCTTTCGCCTCGCATCTCATGCGTCTCCGCAGAGAACATGGAGTGAAGGAAGGACTCGATGGTCTCGCGAACCTTCTCCATCTCCGTGAGGAGAGAGATCAGAGTCGTGGCATCCTCCGACGCCGATGCAGTCTCCACGAGGGAAGTGAAGGGTTCGGAAGGAAGCTCGACCGTCGATGACTCTGCCTTCTTCGCGACGTTGTCCTTCCACGCCTTGAAGAGCGGCGTGTCAGACTCGGTGTGGCGGGCATGCGCTGCCTTGTAACGGTTGCTCAGTTCCCTGAGCCGCTCAAGGGCAGGCGTCATCATTGCGTCAGCCATTGTTTATTTCCTCTTTCTTGAGGTATGATCCGGCGGGCGCCTTGCCCGCTGATCCTCAGCCCCTTCGCTCGGGTCGCTTGCTGATAGGGCCAGTATGCGCCTCCCGGGCCGATCTGGCAATATCGAATAAGGTATAGTCGTGTTACAACATTTGTCATGTACCGTTCGATTGAAACGAACGCTCTAAACAACCAAGCGCTTGCTCGGTTTCGAATTTATGCTAGTCTAAACACTCGTTTACAACGACCAAGCGCTTGCTTTGTTGCGGACGCAAATAGTAACGAAATTGACACCTGATTGTAATATACCCCCCGTGCATCAGAATGCTTATCCTACCCATAATTTTTCCATGAACAAGGTTTTATTTCAGTTCAACTTTATTGCCCTCGTTTTAGGCGGCCCCTGCCGGGACACCCGCCGACGCCTGCATATATAGTAGCATCCATGACGTACACCGAAACTCCCTCTACACCTGCCCTGACCAGGGAGAACCCCTTGCGGAAATTACGCCCCGCCGGCGTGACCAGGGCCAGCTTCGCCGCTTCGCTCAACACGTCCGTGCCAACCATTCAATTCTCCGAACTAGGTTGCTACCTTTCAATTCCCACAGTCTACAGACCTCACATCGAGCCCCTTTCTTATCAAGAGTACCAACACTTCCGTCAAGATAAACGAAGGAGGAACTTCCCTGTAGGACTCCCGCGAGCCAGGAATTTCACCCAACTTCTCGCGAAGCTAGGTTTAAAGCCGTTCCAGTTCGCGGACAGGTTCTGTATTCAGCCAGCAGAAGTGTGGAAGATGTTGAACCACCCTGACGACGACTACCTTCCGCAGAACCTTCTCCAGGGTTTTATTCAGGTCGGCTACGACGGGTTCAGTGAAAAATGAAGCAATCAGACTTTGCAGCGTGTCTAGAGGCCTTTTACTGGCAGTCCGGCAGATTGCCTTCTCTTCCTGAGTTCAACAGAGAGTACAACGTCAACTTAACCGCGGAGCGGTTCGACTCCGCCTTGTCTAACCCGTCGCTCAAGAAGCACCTTGTTTCAATTGGGGTTCCGCTTGACGGGGAGACTTTCCTAACCGGGAAGCAAATGGAGTTCCTTCGGGTGCTGTTTGACCCGACGAACACAAAGCCGCTCGCCTTCAAATTGAAGGAGTGCAAGGTAACCGGCACAGAGTACAGCGCGTGGCTTCGTGACCCTGCCTTCGCTCGCGTACTACGTAACGAGGCAGACAAAAGGTTCGAAAACTCCGAGCACAGGGTACTTCAAGCGCTGGAACGAGAAGCTAGCGGCGGAAACGTTGCGGCGATGAAACTGTACTTCGAGATGACGGGGCGGTACACTCCCAGCGCCAAGGGCGCTGTCAACGTTACAATTAACCAGGACGCTCGTGAACTGGCCTCAAAAATGCTGGAGGTTCTGCAACGGCGGTTGCCGGCTGAGCTTTTAATGCAGGTGGCAGACGACCTGGAGGCCGTACTTTTCCCCCGTTCTTCAACGCCCGCCCGGGCGCACCTGAGTGCTATACCGGTACGGGAGATCCTCCCTGTAGAAGGTCCGGAGGACCCGGCGGAGCAAGAAAATGGCTTCTGATTTTCAACAGCTCTTTCTTCAAGGGCTGAAACAAAGTGCGGTAAGACCAAACATTTTCGGCTACGTCCCTCACGAGGTGCAAGTTGAGTTTCACAAGTCGCTTAAGACAGGCAGGCTTCTTCTTGGAGGCAACAGAAGTGGTAAGACAGTGGGGGGTGCTGCGGAAACCGTTTGGCGTCTTAGGGGAGAACACCCCTACCAGCGGGTCAA
>Ga0193738_1000156_pt1 | contig 46342 bp, 31 predicted proteins | sample L2a1metaG_FD_144927 | JGI IMG/M metagenome (GOLD analysis project Ga0193738, IMG submission 144927) | Soil microbial communities from a riparian zone of the East river system, Colorado, United States - L2a1 | ecosystem: Environmental > Terrestrial > Soil > Riparian zone | place: USA: East River... | reverse complement strand
ATCTGTTGCCTCAGTGTTTTTTTTCCATAGTCATAAAATTTAAAGTTTATAACTGGAAGTTACGAATTCAATAAAATGAGTTAATGATGAGGGGACTTACAAAAAACTACCGAAGGTTTTGTTCAACAATTCAATATACGCATTGCGTATATCCCCTAGAGGATATCGGCATTGCCGATATTTTTCTTTTATGTCTAGGGGCTTTAAAACACACATTTTTTTCTTTTCCATCGCACTAACAACATGCCTAGCCCTCAGACTTGCGCAAAATTACATGCCGTTGGTTTATTTTTTCTGCGCCGCAAGCCATTCCATAATACTTACTGGCTTATTGTTGACTATTACAGGGGAACCATCAAAATCCGTTCTCGGTAGGTTTTTATGCAAATAAACCCACGACCAGTGACCATTGTATTGATATCCTTCCCCTCCGAAAAAATCGGTTACATCGTATACATGTTCATAAAGCGTGAAGTGAACATTTTTTGCACCTGCTGCAATCAATCTTTTGTAGACAGGAATAACAGTCTGGTCTGCAATCGTCACACCATCATCTTTGGAGTGCACGAACCAAATGGGCACCTTCTTAATTTTTAGCAATTCCTGGTCTGTAATATATTGGGACTGATATGCCAATGAGCTAATATAGACCCCCGCAAAATAATCGGGATATAATAAGATCAGTTTCAATGACATGTATCCGCCGTTTGAACAACCACCAACATAGATTCGACTGGCATCAATTTTTGGATTTGATTTTACATAGTCCTTGATCAACGCCATCAACCCCTCGTTGTACATATCATTCTGTTGTCCGTGAGTTATAACGCCCAGGCTATTGTGCATCCAGGCGCCGGGACATTGAGGGACCAGTACGTAGGCGCCTCCAAAAACTGACTGTATTTCTTCCGAAGCATAATTCGCCGCCAGGTTTCCGAGTAACGGAATAGTGGAATCAACACCTCCTTCACCGCCACCATGAAGCCAGATAATCAGGGGTGACTTTTCCTTCTTCGAGTCGGGCGCATACGAGGCATAAGACATCGTCAATACTTCGTTGTATGTATATTTCCCATCTAAATTAAATTGATCTACCAATGGCATGATCTTGCCAATTGAATTGTCCCAAACCTCGTGTGACCTTTTATTGACAATGCTTAGTTGGTAATCAATCCATTGATTTCCCTTGCCTCTAAAATATTGGATAGGAGAGCCTAGAGGTAAGTTTGGACCCACTGCAAGTACTAAGGTGATATGCTTTCCAACTTCGAGCCTGACTCCCCGTTCATCAGACACATAAGCAAATACGACAGTGCGCTGTCCTGAGGATTGTTCTTTAGCAATCTCGCCTACTGATGATTTGCGCGTAGCAAAAACCGCAAATTCATTTGCATTTACTGAGGACGTAGTATCGTCCAAACTAAGAATCACCTTATTTACGGCGGGCCCCCAATCGAAACCTTCAACGACCTGTCTATAACTCCCGGTTGGTTTAGGGGTACTTCCCTTGACATAAAATATTGTCGCTGAAAATATCATCCAAAGAAGTGCAACAGATTTTAGTTGTTTCATGACGTAAATAATTTTATCGGTCCACGGAATCCAAATATAACCTAATTTGAGATTTGTAGAGGCTCCGATAAGGTCACACTATAGTGTGGCACGACATGTAGTGAAGTTGCATTTAAATAATTTTCTCAACAATCAAGGCTTGAGTGCATACCTCTAAGAAATGCATACATTCTTTGCGAAACCTTGCGTCCCTCGCGTCTTTGCGGTAAAAAAACAATGCACACACAGCGATCTACAGAGAAATCCCTCTATTTCACCCTCACGATTCAGCCAAGACAGCCTATCTTTATTCACATAAATAGAGACCCATGAATCGAAGAAACTTTTTTCAGAAAAGTGCATTGGCATCATTGGCCGCAAGCGCGCTGCCTGGGACAGTGAATGCGTTTGTTCCGGCACACAATTGGGATGGTTATGACTTTGGAAGCGGACCAAAAATAACTGATCGTTTAAACCAGGGCCCTTTTCCTACCTACAAACCGGAAGAGGTTGTTCCAGGTTCGGATGTGATCATGGCAACAACACCTTCGAAAAAGCGCGTGCCTAACTACGGCATGGGTATGACAACCTATTTGTGTGACGAAGCAGGACCAGCCAAAAAAGAAAATGAACCCATCGAGAAATCACTCGAAAAACTAGTCAGCCTATCACTTGATGATGTTCTTTACATGCGCCTCGATTGGCGTGATATTCAAAACAAACCAGGCAAACTTGATTTCTGCAATCACTGGAAGATCGCATTTGATTTAGCCAAACAATACAATAAACGCATTGGCTTGCGTATCCAACTGATGAGTCCGGATATTGTGCCACAATCGATGCCTGACTTTCTCACGAACAAAGTCCCGTTGTATAAGTTTGGAACTACTAATGAGATTGGCCTTCCAGGCAAAGTTCAATATGCTCCGCAGTACGATCATCCCGCGTTTATGAATGCGCTTAGGGAAATGGATGGACTGCTTGCTGATATGTACAATGGACATCCGCAGGTAGAATTTGTGGATACATATATGTATGGATTTTGGGGCGAGGGTCACACGTGGCCGTTCCCCGATCAACACCCTTTTCCTGATTATGTTACTGCCGAGAATACTTTTGTAGAGATTTTTGAAATGCAAGCTGCAAATTGGAAGAACACGCCATTGCTTACAAATACGCAACCCGACTACAGCAGAGTCGGTAACTCAGAAATCGTTGACCGGACCATACGCTCTCACAACTGGCTTCGCACAGATACTATCTTTATTGAAAACATGCAGATTGAAAGTCTCAGTAATCGCCCAGTCTGGACGGGTGGATTTATTGAAAATGGAATCTCTGATGGAACCTCTGACAGCTTAGACATTTCAGAGGGCGTAACCCGATCTGATAATATTATTGCACATGCAAAAGATGTTGGCGCGCATTACTTCTCCTTGTGGAACTGGCACAAGATACAGGCAGAACGACTCCAACATTATTATGAAAAATATCCGGACGCCATTAATGACTTGTCATTAACCATTGGATATCGAGTACGACCATCGTGGGTCTGGTCCTTTGAAAAGGATGGACATCCTGGGCTCGTGCTTGGCCTAGTTAACGATGGTATTGCAGGGGTACCCGGTGCGTTGCGCATTTCAATTGTAAGCAACACGGGACAAAAACTCATTGAAGGAAGCTTGGACCCTGGATACCCCCGCCCAGGAAAAGTACGGCAGGCGATGTTTCTTCTTCCTAAAGGAACAAATGTCGAGGGGTTAAAAGTGTATGCCGAAATAGAAGTAAAAGGCAAGCGATACAAAGTAAGATGGGCATGTCATCAGAAGACTGAAGAGGATGGAGCGTTGATAATTCGTAGGAATATTTAAAAGCCTTGGATGCTAACCAAATTTCTATTTAATTATCTATTGTAAATGAAGGCTGATATCGTTCCCATACTAACCCTCGTCGAAAAAGAAAAAATATTCTTTGATACATCTGTCAATTGGAAACCTCGATTCCCAAACCTGCATAAGCAATTCCACATCAACAGACTAGAAGATTTCATAGACCACTTAAAATTTCCGTTCCCGCCGCACCGCCAAACCGTGTATGATTTCATTTTTATCACCAAAGGAAAATCAACGCGCAGTAAGGGTCTCGATAATTACGATTTCTCTGCAAATACTTTTTTCTTCTTGCCGGCGTATCAGATTTCCACGCATGATGTTATGACCCGCGATACGACGGGATTCTATTGTCATTTTGATCTGGAGATATTCAATAGAAAATGCATCAAACAGGATGTGCTTGCTGACTATTCATTTCTTGATTTCACAGGCAACCCTTTGGTTACAATAAGTGATACGGCGAAACTTCATGTCATAAATCTTCTTACACGACTCGAATTGGAGTATTCGAATCCAACAAAGATTGACCTGGATATCATTAGTGTAAACCTGCTCGCTTTGTTTGTTGAGGTGCGACAATTTGCGAAAAAAGAAAAGATTACGGAGAATGCTTCATTCAGAATTACCCAGCGGTATAAGAATGAGCTCTCACGGTATATATATGAGAAACATTCTGTCGCAGAATATGCCGGGATGCTGGCAGTCTCACCTAATCATTTAAACAAATGTGTGAAGGCTGCTACCGGAAAATCCGCCCAGGACCTGTTGAGCGACATGGTAATTTTGGAATCAAAAGTATTATTAAAGCAAAGCACGTTAACGGTAAATGAGATAGCGTGGAAAACAGGCAAGGAAGACCCCAGCGACTTTATACGGTTTTTTAAGTCAAAGACCGGATTAACGCCTACCGAGTACAGGAAGATGGATTGATCTTGCATAATATTGGAGTGATTTTGTCTAATCGGCAAAAGCCATTCTTGAATAGCTTTATCCATTATTAGAATCTGAACTCTAAATCATATCTCGGCAGAGCGGCGACCTGGCTAAGTAGGTACCTGGGTGGCGGGGACACACGCGAACTCATTTCACGTAAACTAACGAGGTCGCTCCCAAACAACTACGCCAGGTAGCTTACTTTACATTTTAATAGCACCCTTTACCCTTGATTATTAAGGGCTCTCATATCTTTCTAAACATTTGATTAAAATACATGAAACGATATTTTAACTATTCCATAGGGCTTATTCTACTTCTAGCAGCATTTAATGTTAATTCACAAATCCCTCGCTTAGAAAAGAAGGCGAATACTTCAAAATTAATTGTGGATGGAAAGCCGTTCATAATTCTTGGTGGGGAGCTTCACAATTCAACTGGTTCCGACAAAGAAGCGATAGGTCAAGTTTGCAAGGAATTGAAAGACATGGGGCTGAATACAATCCTCGGTTATGCATATTGGGAATTTATTGAGCCAGTTGAAGGCACCTACAATTTTGAACTAGTCGATGAGCTTGTTCAGCGAGCAAGTGAAAACCAGTTAAAGATAGTACTGGTATGGTTTGGAAGCTGGAAGAGTACCGCTTCGACCTATACTCCTGCGTGGGTTAAAACAAACCCGAAAAGATTTCCCAGGCATACCCTGACAGATGGAAAGACGCTTGAAATCCTTTCTCCATTCAGCGAGGAAAATATGAAGGCCGATGCTAAAGCTTATGAAGCATTAATGCGGCACATTAAAGAGACGGATAAGAAGAACACCGTGATCATGACGCAGGTGGAAAATGAACCTGGTTGTTTTGACGGATATCGTGACATGTCTAAGTCGGCTTTAAAAGCCTGGCAATCGCCTATGCCAACCGAAATGGTTGAATACTTAAAAGCAAATAAGGGTAAACTGTTTCCAGCGCTTGAAAAAAATTGGGGAGCTAATGGTTACAAAACAAAGGGCACCTGGGAGGATATCCTGGGCAAGAGTACGGAGGCCGGTGAATACAAATTTTATACTGAAGAATTATTCATGGCTTACCATTATTCAAAGTATATGAATTACATAGCTGAATTAGGACGAAAACAACTAGACTTACCAGCGTTTTGCAACGCATGGAAGTACAATAAGTTGGGATTTTACCCACATGGAACATGCAATCCTCATGTATTGGATGCCTATCGGGCAGGAGGGAATTTCATTGATTTTTATGCGCCTAATGTTTATACCCTTGATTACGATGACTTATTCAAAGGTTTTACAATGGGAGGCAATACACTTTTTATTCCTGAAAGTGGTTTGATACCTGCTGGAGCCCTCTATTCTATTGCTGAATTTAATTCAATTGGATTTTCTCCATTCGGTATTGACGGAGAAAGCGTAAAAAGCCCGGAAAAAGCGACGGACTTGAAAATTCTCAAAGAAGTTTATTCGACGGTTAGTAATACTATGGATCTACTGAGTTCATTTTACAACACGGGTAAAATGCGTGGTGTTTACGTGAATCCAAAAAAAATAGAGCATATCATCGAACTTGGAGATTATATTATTACGGCTAAGCAGATCGGTCCCCCCGCCTTCAGTATAGATTTTGGAAAATCATTGGAATATGTGGGCAAAAATAGAATTTCGTTTGCAGAACTTTCGGGAGAAGCACCTGCTGCTCTGCCAACGGGCAATTCATCTCCCGTACCAAACTCAGGTCCGCCACCTGCTGCTGCTAATAACAAACCAAAAATAGGTTCTGCAATGATAATCCAGCCAGAAGCCGATGTGTTTCTTGTAATTGGATATGGATTACAACTACATTTTGAAATTAGGAAAGGGATCGATTTCCAACACTTAGGGTTTATTTCTATTGATGAGGGAGCCTTTGTAAATAATCAATTTGTCCCAAAGAAAAGGTGGAATGGGGACGAGCAGAAAACTCAGTTACCAGAAGGCAAGTTAACGTGCCTGAAAATTAAATTATACCGAAACTAAGGTGGATTGATTTTGCATATCAATTGCCTGTTATCGACAATAAGAAGGGTTTAGTTGCAAGTACCTTTGATCATCGAATTTTCATCAATAATGTACTTGATTAATAACTAATTAAACCCATGGCAAAGAATCCACACTACTTTTCACAAATGGCCCACATTGAAGTGATCACTACCAATCTGGAGGCATCTGTTAAGTTCTTTACAGATATTGTTGGGTTAGATGAAACCGGTAAAGACAAGAACTCCGTTTATCTGCGCGCCTGGGGAGATTACTTCCATCATACATTAAAACTAACACAAGGGGATAAGCCTGGAATGGGACATTTAGGCTGGAGAGCCGATAGCGAAGAATCTCTTGCAGAAGTAGTGTCGTATCTTGAACAGTCCGGTGCTGGCTTGGGTTGGAATGACGGAGATCTTGGTCATGGCAAAGCATATCGTTTCAAATCACCCGACGGACATATCCACGAAGTATTCTGGGATGTGGTTTGGTTGAAAGAAAAAGGGGCAAGAGGCAGCGTGTTTGCCGATCGATATGCCAGCAACAGGCGTAAAGGAATTTGCCCACGCAGGTTTGATCATGTTACTATCAACACAAGTAATTACGTTGCCGATAAGAAGTTCTTTAAAGGATTGGGATTTAAGAATCCTGATGAGGTAAGGATTACAGATGAAATACCTCCTGTGGGTGGTCTATTCACAACGGGAAATCTCTCTCACGACATTGCCATTTTCACAGACCCTTCTCTTAAACCTGGTGAAGGTGCATTGAACCACGTGGCTTTCAATTTTGATAGTCGGGAAGAAGTACTCCTTGCATGTGATTGGGCTATTGAAAACGGATATAAGCTTGCCATGGGCGCACCCACCCGGCATAAAGCAGATGAAGGATTTTTTATTTACATCGATGAACCAGGTGGAAACCGCTTTGAGTTCTATGCCGGTGCCCGTTTGATTTTTGCGCCCGATCACGGTCCCGATGTTCATTATCTGAAAGACAATCCCAACGATGCCTGGGGTAATACAAACCCGTGGGCATCTGCAGATGGCAGTTTCAAAAAAGAACATGCGTCTCACAAATGAAGTCATGTCGGATTTCGGATTTCGGATGTCGGAACGTCCGAATTTTAAATCTGCAATCATCCGAAATCCGAAATCGCAAATCCGAATTGAAAAAGCTATGGATAAAAAACTTTTGCAGGAGAGGTTTAAGAAGTACGCAGTATCAATTGTGAAGTTTTCTGAGGGGCTTCCGGATCAGTCTGGTTTTAGGACAGTCAGGAATCAAATTGTACGGTCGGGACCATCCTCAGCGGCAAACTATCGGGCCGCCTGTAGGGCTAAATCGACAGCTGACTTTATACATAAAATGGGAACTGTTGAAGAAGAACTAGATGAAACAATGTTTTGGCTGGAATTTACTGTAGAGCTGTCAGAAGAATATCAACCAATGGTTTCTCCACTATGGAAAGAAGGAGATGAATTACTTGCAATAATCGTGTCGTCAATCATAACAGCAAAGAAAAACAGAGGATGAAGGGATTTCGGATGTTGGACTTCGGATTTCGGTCCGAAATCATTATTCCGAAATCCTCCGAAATCCGAAATCATAAATCCGAAATCAATATGTGGCATTTCTATCCCGACCATTACATGTTCTCTTATCAGCTGAACCGAATATTGACACAAAGTCATTTTGGTGGGGGAGAATTTAATGAATGTATCGAAGCTGCCAGTCGTATAACTGCAGGTGATTTTAAAAGTTTTAATGAAGGTTGGTCGTTTGCAGGCAACCAGGCATTGGGGGTGGCAGAAGAAGCGATGGCAAAGGGTTATACGATCACTGCACGCCAAGCCTATCTGCGAGCGTCAAATTATCTACGCACCTCAGAGTTTTTTTTAAAGCCTGATGATCCTCGAAAGGTACCAGGCTATCTTAAAGCAACTGAAGCTTTTCAGAAAGGGGCTTCTATGCTGACCAATCCACCCAGATTTGTTAGCATTCCTTTTGAAGGTTCTGAAATAACTGGATACTTTTTGCAGCCTGCAAATGCAAAACCCAATGCTCCGCTTATGATAATGTTCGGCGGATTAGATTCTACCGCCGAAGAATTGTTTTTCGGTCCCTGGCAAAAACTGGAAGAGCGTGGTATCTCCTTATTGATGCTCGACGGACCCGGACAAGGTGCGTCGCTACGTCTTCGTCACCTCCTGACCCGCTATGATTACGAAGTGCCCGCAACGGTCGCGTTGGATTGGGCAATCGCCAATCTTCCCGTTGATCCAATGCGTATTGGTATCATGGCAGTTTCCATGGGCGGTTATATGGCAGCAAGGGCAGCCGCTTTCGAGAAAAGATTTAAAGTATGTTGCATTTGGGGTGCAGTGTGGAGCTACTACGACATTTGGAAGAGTCGACCCGATAATCATCCCCTGGCGGGAATCATGATGCACATCACAGGATCCACTGAAATGAATGAAGCGCGTGAAAAACTTAAGAAGTTTTCGCTGGAAGGCATTGCGGAAAAAATTACAATGCCAACCTTCATCTCTCACGGAGAAGACGATAAGCAAAACACGGTAGAGAATGCATACAAATTGTATGATGCCTTAACTTGTGAAAAGGAAATGAATATCGTTCCTAAAAATACCACAGGGTCCTCCCATTGCCACATCGATAACTTCAATAAAATAAATCCATTGTTTGATTGGCTTCAGGGAAAGCTATAATAAAACCTTATCCAAAATTCTGCTTATGAAGAAAATAATAAAAAGAGGGATCACGTACGCTGAAAGTAAAGATGCTGATGCAAAGGTAAGATCACTTGTGGAGAGTATGCTCAGCGATATTACGGAGAGGGGAGATGTTGCCGTTCGGGAGTTGTCCGCCCGTTTGGATAAATGGTCGCCTGCAAGTTTCAGATTATCAGAAGAGCAGATCGAAAATATTATTGCAGACTTGCCGCAACAAGTAATTGATGATATCAAATTCGCGCAGAAGCAGATACGAAACTTCGCTCAGCTTCAAAGGGAGTCCATTAAAGATATTGAAGTAGAAACTTTGCCCGGTGTATTCCTCGGCCATAAAAACATTCCCGTGAACAGCGTCGGTTGTTATGTGCCAGGGGGTCGCTATCCAATGGTGGCGTCGGCGCATATGAGCGTACTAACAGCCAAAGTTGCCGGCGTGAAAAGAGTAATTGCATGTACACCACCAATTAACGGTGAAATACCTGCAGCCACTGTCGCAGCAATGTATATGGCCGGGGCTGATGAAATTTATCTTCTTGGTGGTGTGCAGGCGGTCGCTATGATGGGGATTGGAACGGAATCAGTACAGCCCGTCGATATGCTTGTCGGTCCAGGTAACGCATACGTTGCAGAGGCCAAGCGTCAACTCTATGGCAAAGTAGGTATTGACCTCTTTGCCGGGCCTACGGAAACATTGGTAATCGCTGACGATACCTGTGATGCAGAAACCTGTGCGACAGATTTATTGGGACAGGCAGAACATGGCCCGACTTCTCCTGCGATATTACTTACAACAAGTAAAGAATTAGCGCATGCAACCGTAAAAGAAATTGCCAAGCAACTTTTAACACTACCAACCGCTGATATAGCCAGTGCTTCGTGGAAAGACTATGGGCAAGTAATCGTTGTGGATACAGAAGATGAACTAGTTCAGGAAGCTGACAGAATCGCCAGTGAACATGTACAAGTAATGACCTCTAATCCACGTCATTTTTTAGATAAGATGACGAACTATGGAGCCTTGTTTCTGGGACAAAGAACCAACGTAGCTTTTGGTGACAAAGTGATTGGCACCAATCATACGTTGCCAACCAAAGAGGCAGCGCGATATACAGGTGGTTTGTGGGTTGGGAAATTTTTGAAGACATGCACTTATCAGGAGATTCGAACAGATGAAGCCAGCGCCATGGTTGGCGAATACTGTTCAAGGCTCTGTGCGATTGAAAATTTTGCAGGTCACCAGGCACAGGCGGATCTCCGGGTAAAAAGATACAGCAAGAAACATGAGCTTGTTAAATAATAAAGTGGCAATTATTACCGGAGGTGCCGGTGGTATCGGTTCAGCGATTTGTCAGAGGTTAGCTGAGGCCGGTGCATCTGTTGTCATTACGTACAACAAGAACGCGCAAAAGGCAAGCGATTTAATGAATTCGTTATCATGCAGTAATCATTCCGTTTTTCACGCTCCTGTTAACGATAGTGGAGCCTTAAAGAAGTTGGCTGAATTCCTTCTAGAGAAGTACGGAAAATTGGATATACTGGTAAACAACGCGGGTATTACAACTCCTGTCGCACACGACGATTTAGATAGCTTATCGGATGAATGGATAGATAAAATATTTGCTACAAACTTTCGAGGAGCTTTTGCTATGATACGAGCCTGTAAAAACCTGTTAACACAAAGTGATGATGCGCTGGTAGTCAACATATCATCCATAGCAGGAGTTTCGGGCATTGGAAGTAACGTAGCCTATTGCGCGTCAAAAGCAGCGATGGACAGCTTGACCCGTTCTCTTGCGAGGGCTCTCGCACCGAAGATTCGTGTCGTATCTGTTTCTCCCGGGTTGGTACTGGGCGAATATGTAAAGACTTTTGATCCGTCATTTTTGAAAAATCAACTTGAATCAACTCCGCTCAATCGTCTCGCTAAACCAGAAGATGTTGCCGATGTCGTATTTGCGCTGGCCACAACATTGAGGTTTACCACGGGAAGTATAATTCCAGTGGATGGAGGAAGGTTGCTCAAATGATCATAGTCCTTAAGAATTAGAACGAATTAAACAACGTTGACAAATGGGAAAAATTCAGAAAATACTAATTGTGGGAGGTGGTATTGGTGGGTTATCCAGCGGAATTGCTTTGTGCAAGTTAGGTCTGGAAGTTACCATTGCTGAGATCCAACCTTCATTCAATGTCTACGGTGTGGGAATTATTCAACCTTCCAACGCTTTGCGTGCTTTAGATTCTCTCGGGGTAGTTGATTCGTGCATGGAGAAAGGTTCCCCTTATGGAATGGTAAAAATGTTTACAGCACAGGGACATTTTATCACTGAAGTCGGTGTGCCTCCGATTGGAAGGCTGCCAAGTCATAATGGTATTTCGCGCAAAATACTTCATGATGTTTTATATGAAGAAGCCGTTAGCAAAGGAGTTAATTTCAGAATGGGTCTAACCGTTGATGAAATTGACAATGGAAAGGAAAAAGTTACCCTTACATTTTCGGATGGAACAAAAGGTCAATACGATCTGTTAATCGGCGCCGATGGCGTAAACTCAAAAATACGCAAACTGATTTTTGGAGAATACCTACCTGCTTATACCGGGCAGTCCGTATGGCGTTATGCGTTTGACCGGCCAGCCGAACTTGAAACTGGCTACATATTCATGGGGCGTACTTCAAAAGTGGGCTTAATTCCAATGACAAAGGATACGATATACATGTTTTTGGTTACAGCTGAAGGTGATGACCCAAAAATTCCGGAAGCTCATTTGGTGCCACGGTTTAAGGAGTGGCTCAAAGAGTATGAAGTACCGATTGTGAAAAACCTCATCAAAAAAATTACCGATCCAAAACTGGTGGTCTACAGGCCACTTGAAACTCTGTTGATACCAGCGCCCTGGTACAACAATCGTGTTTTGATCATCGGTGATGCCGCTCATGCTACTATTCCCCAATTAGGACAAGGGGCAGGACTGGCCCTGGAAGATAGCATTGTACTTGCTGAACTTATTCAGCAAGAGAACCCACTGGAAGTTACGTTGGAAAAATACATGAAACGAAGATTTGATCGATGTAAACTGGTAGTAGAGGCATCGAAACAAATCGGCGAACTCGAGCAACTGGAATGGAAAGGGCTGTTACCAAAAGATGTGAACATTGGTGCGATCATGGGCAAGACATTGGGTGCCATGATGCAACCAATATAAGCCAAACTTAATTAGGACTAAATTCAATCCTCAATGTCCCAGAGTAAAGTATTTTCTTACGAGAACAAACTTCTTTTATTACTTAGCTTCACTTTCGGCTTTGTGCTATTCGACCGAATGGCATTGAATTTTCTGGTACCCTTTTTCGATAAAGAACTTGGATTAAACAATACGCAGATCGGTCTGCTGGCTTCATTACTTGCATTGTCTTGGGCAATTTCTGGTTATGTAATCGGTACCTTATCAGACAAAACGGGTAAACGAAAACAATACCTGCTCCTGGCAGTAGTAATTTTTTCTGTTTGCTCATTCATTTCCGGTCTCGCATCATCATTTGCATTCTTATTAATGGCGCGCATTATCATGGGCTTTGCAGAAGGCCCTGTGTTGCCGTTGGCACAATCTATTATGGTGCGCGCGTCCACTGAAAAACGAAGAGGTTTTAATATGGGCTTTATGCAAAGCTTCGGCAGCAATTTGTTAGGCACCATGTTGGCACCGATAATTCTGGTGGCACTCGCAACAAGTTATGGATGGAGAAATGCTTTTTTTATTGCTGGCGTCCCGGGATTGGTGCTGGCGTTGATCGGTTTTTTCGTTATACAGGAAACTCCAACCACAGTTACACAGGAAAAAAAGTCAAAAGTTAATCTTACCTACCTGCTGCAATACCGCAATGTTTGGGTAGCCATACTACTGAGTTGTTGCATGATGACCTGGATGTTTGCTCAGATAACATTCATGCCAAAATTCCTGGTTGACATCAAGCATTTTTCAGAAGAAGACATGGGCAAAACCATGGGCGTATTCGGCCTCGGTTCAATCCTCTGGGGTGCCATAGTGTCTGCCTTATCAGATAAGATTGGTCGAAAACCAGCCGTGATATTTTTCTTTTTTGTAAGTATGTTAATGCCTCTGGCTGTGGTGTATGCCGGCAATAGTTTTGGCAGCCTTGCACCATTGGTTTTAGTCGGCGCTACTACAATGGGATGTTTCCCAATTGTATTGGCTACTATTCCATCTGAAACCGTTCCTCGTTTGTATGTTGCTCAAACCCTTGGTCTGGTAATGGGGATTGGTGAATTGGTGGGAGGTTTTGCAGCGCCGGCCATTGCAGGATGGTCAGCAGATCAATTCGGTTTGCAGGCGCCATTTCTCATTGCTGCCGGTGCATCGTTCATCGCCGGATGTATTGCCTTTCTCCTTATTGAAACAGCGCCGATAAAAACTAAGAACACAACTCCTGTTTAATCGCTAACCACAGACCAATGAAACTTGTAACATTCAAAAATAAAAATGGGGAAGTAAAAGCTGGTTGGCTTAAAGGCAATGGTGTGGTGGACATGCAACGAGTGAGCGACGGTGTATTGCCTGACAATATGCTAGCTTTTATCGATGAGCATGAGAAATTCTTTTCTATAATTAAAAGCAGCGGACTGGAAGGCGAATCGCCAACCCATAGATTAGATGAAGTTAAACTGCTGCCGCCGTTACCAAATCCACGGAGCATCAGGGACTATATAGGCTTTGAACAGCATATGCTTAATGCATCAGCCAAGTTCGGACATTCAATTGCGAAAGCCTGGTACGAGATGCCGATTTTTTATTTCACCAATCACCAGGCCGTCTATGGTCCTGAAGATGATATCAAACGACCAGCGAAAGAGACAAAACTGGATATTGAATTGGAAATGGCTGTCATTATTGGTACGAAAGGAACGGACATCAAAGCATCAGAGGCCGAAGATTGCATTTTTGGTTATACCGTATTTAATGATTGGACGGCTCGTGCCATACAAAAAAAGGAAATGGAAGCACCACTTGGGCCACACAAAGGCAAGGACTTCGCAAATGCCATCGGCCCTTGTATTGTTACTAAAGATGAAATGAATAATTACATCGGTGGGGATGGAAAGTTTAACGTTCGAATGACAGCCAGAATAAACGACCAGTTGATCTGTGACGGCAACTACAACACCGTTTACTACACTTTCCCTCAAATGATTGAACGAGCTTCTGAGAATAATGTCACGCTTTATCCAGGTGATATCCTTGGCTCTGGAACAGTAGGGTGGGGTAGCCTCATCGAAAACAATTTTGAAGTACATCGACCACTGGAACCTGGCGATGTAGTGGAGTTGGAAATCGAAGGTATTGGAATTTTGAGAAACAGAGTCATTTGATAAAGGGCAGGAACACCCAAAATAAATTAGTCTAAGCAATTTTATAATCACTCAATCTAAAGAAAATGATATTAGAAGTAGCGACCATAGACATTAAACCCGGAACGAATAAAACGTTTGAGGATAATCTTGGTAAAGCGCAATTTATAATCAGTAGGGCCAGCGGCTACATTGGGCACCAGTTTCAAAAATGCATAGAACAGGATAATCGCTACTTGCTCCTCATCCGATGGCAAACACTTGAGGACCATACTAAAGGTTTCCGTGAGTCGGAACTGTTTAAGGACTGGCGGGCATTGATAGGACCATTCTTTGAAACACCGCCACACGTACAGCATTTTGAATTAAAGTTCCAATTATAAAACATCTCATATGAAAATAATCGATTTATCGGTGACCATTTCACCACAAATAAAGGAACCGTTGCCCACTAGTATCGTCTATGAAGATCACAAAGAGGGTGCAAAAAAAATGGGCAGCAAATTATTCAATGGTATTCCTGCTGATGCATTTATTGAAGGCAACGGACCTGCCGGTGAAGTCATAACCGTAACAGGTCATGCAGGTACGCATGTTGATGCTCCCTGGCATTATTTTCCCACTTGTGAAGGCAAACCATCCAGGACTATTGAAGAACTTCCTCTTGAATGGTTTTTTGGAAATGGTGTGGTGCTTGATTTTACGGATAAGCCGGATGGCTATTGCGTTACAGTAGTTGATCTGAAACAAAAACTGGCTGCTATTAACTATACTTTAGAACCTTTTGATATTGTATTGATACGATGCGATGCGGATAAAAGAATCTACGATGATGACTTTGTAAAAATTCACGTTGGCGTTTCAGCAGAGGCAACACATTGGCTGATTGATCAGGGAATAAAAGTGATGGGAACCGATGGATGGGGTTGGGACATTCCGTTGCATTTGCAGGTAAAAGAGTATTTAGAAAAACCTCGGCCTGGTGTTATATGGGCCGCACATTATGTAGGCCGCGAAAAAGAATATTGTCAGATTGAAAAGTTAGCTAACCTCGATCAGCTGCCTCCCTTTGGTTTTAAAGTCGCCTGCTTTCCCGCCAAGATTAAAGGTGGGAGTGCAGGGTGGACGAGAGCTGTGGCAATTTTTAACACGGATTAACACGGATTAATAAAAGTCTTCCTCTTATGGCGCAACCTTGGTATACCATTTAACCTTGAAAGAAATGAGAATCAATACAATTTTTTCCAAATCAGGATTAACCTTCATTCTGGCCCTTAGTTGCTTCATCACCGCGCTGGCCCAAAAGCCTTATCCGTATCAAAATGCCAAACTTCCAATGGAACAGCGGGTCGACAACATCGTGTCCCTGCTCACCTTAGAAGAGAAAATCGATGTTTTGATAAATTTTGGGGTTCCGCGTCTTAACATCGCGTCGCCAGGAAGTGCAGAAGGTATCCATCAAGTTGTCTTAAGAAGTTTCCAACCAGGTTCGAAGGTTATCCCGTCCACTTCATTTTCGCAGGTATATGGAATGGGTGAAACCTGGAATCCAGACTTGGTAAAGAAGGCCGGAACTGTTGCAGCCTATGAGGCAAGGTACGCAACCCAGAACGAACGGTACAAAAGAGCATCGCTGGTACTCTGGGGTCCGACAGCCGACTTAGCGAGGGATCCCCGTTGGGGACGAACGGATGAAAGTTTTGGTGAAGATCCATTTCTCACGGGAACTATGGCAACTGCATTAACGAAAGGCATTCAGGGAGACGATCCCAGGTATTGGATGGCAGCATCATTATTGAAACACGTTTTCGCCAACAGCAACGAGACTACCCGCACGCGATCATCATCGAACTTTGATACCCGCTTAATGAGAGAATATTATTCCGTGCCTTTCCGTATGGCATTCACAGAAGGAGGTGCAAAATCATATATGGCGGCGTACAATGCGTGGAATGGAATACCTATGCATGTTCATCCACTTCTGAAAGATATAGTAGAAAAAGAATGGGGCGCCAATTGGATCGTTTCATCCGACGCGAATGCCATTGGTGGTACTGTTACTGGCCATAAGTATTTAAAAAACAAAGATGAAGTAGTGGCCGCGGCCATAAAATTGGGCATGAACCAATTCCTGGAAATAGGGGGTACGGTTCGTGAAAACATAACAAAAGCTCTTGCTGATAAGTTGATCACCGAGGCAGATATTAATTCAGCCATCAGGGGCAAACTTAAGACCATCATTAAACTGGGAATGCTTGATCCTTCGGACAAGAATCCATATTCAACCATCGGCACAAAAGGGGAAACGGAACCATGGAACTCCGAAAAACATAAAGCAATTGCACTACAAGTTGCTCGTGAATCGGTGGTGTTGCTTAAAAACAGCGACCGCCTGCTACCGTTGGATAAAGAAAAAATAAAATCAATTGCTGTGATCGGCCCTTTTGCAGATTCCGTATTGCACGACTTTTACAGTGGACCCACGCCGTATAGTGTGAGCGTAGTGCGAGGCCTGAGGAATAAACTTGGATCAAATGTGAACATCCAATTTGTCCCCAATAATGAATACAACGCTGCGGTGAATGCAGCAAGAGATGCTGACTATACGGTTGTAGTTATAGGAAACGATCCGATGTGTAGAACTAAGAATATCGGTGAAGCCTTCAATCGTGACGGATCCACAAAAGAATGTTTGGAATGCGGCGAAGGAAGGGAAGGCCGTGACAGACAATCACTCGATCTTCCTGCAGAAGACCTGGTTAAGGAAGTTTTCGCTGTCAATCCAAAGACGATTGTTGTACTGACATCCAGTTTTCCCTACGCCATCAATTGGAGTCAGGCTAACGTACCGGCGATTTTGCATATCACACATGCTGCCCAGGATCAAGGAACTGCCATTGCAGATGTCCTAGTCGGTGATTACAATCCAGCAGGACGACTCGTACAAACCTGGCCGAAGTCACTCGACCAACTTCCCCGGATGCTGGACTATGATATTACCCACGGGCGCACTTACATGTATTTTAAAGGTGAACCGCTTTATCCATTCGGTTATGGATTGAGCTATACCAGTTTCGAATACAGCAACCTGAAGCTAAGCAACGAAAGCATGGCCAAGAACGGAAGCATTACTGTTACTGCAGATATTAAAAATACGGGTAGTCGCGACGGTGATGAGGTTGTTCAGTTGTATGTTCAGCTTCCTCAATCCAAAGTCGTTAGACCGGCAAAAGCATTAAAGTCATTTCAGCGAGTTAACCTGAAGGCTGGTGAAACAAAAACAGTTTCCTTTGTTGTCAAGGCTGAATCGCTGGCCTGGTGGAATGATAACATTCCTGGGTGGGAGTTGGAAGGCGGTCCTGTCAATATTCTTATCGGCGGTTCATCGCAAGATATAAAACTGCAGAAGACATTTGCCGTGAGTAACTAGAAACGCTGTCGGAGCCATTGCACACTATCCTTGAGTGTTGAGTGTTGTTTTGTTGAATGTTGAGTGTTTCTATTCGGAGGAAGAAGTATTCCAAAAAACACTCAACACTCAACACTCCCGCCAATGCGAGACGCTTATGGGGCAGGCAATAGTCTACACTCAAATATAGTCTGCATTAAGGCAAGCGTAGTTGCCCCGACACAATAATAAAAATCCATTGCACCAGGCAGTGGGAGAGAAGCTTGATTCTTTTTTTTGTCCTCACAAATACGCCGATCAATCGAATTCATTTTTTTATCTTCGGTACATATTTCCTCAGGCAGATTGGCGCGGAGCGTTTAATCCATGCGAAATAACTTATCTGTCATCGGCCGGGTTTTCTTCGGAGTTGCCATCGCGGGCATGGGGCTCTTGACAATTTATTATCGTGATTTTCCTTATATGCTGATCCCGCCAAAACACTCCTGGATTCCCGGACTGGCACCGATCGCTTATTTAATTGGAGCGCTGCTTGTTTTAGCTGGAGCTTGTATCGTGTTCGAAAAAAAGATCAGGCTTGTTTCCCTGCTTCTCGGAAGCGTGCTGCTATTGATATTTTGCTTTTACTTTATCCCCTTTGGATTGGTTAGCTCGAATTATAAATCGTTCTCCGATTGGGAGAACGCCGCAAAAGAATTGACATTATGCAGCGGGGCGTTGATTATTGCCGGCACCGTTTCAGAAAAAAATGAACACAGCTTCATTACGTTTTTGAGCAAACTAATACCTCTGGGTGTCATTTTCTTTTCGATAACGATCATCAGTTATGGCGTCAATCATTTTCTATATGCAAAAGATGTAGCTGACTATGTTCCGTCGTGGGTACCGTTCCATTTGTTCTGGACGTATTTAGGGGGCGCTGCACTAATCGGTTCAGGCCTTGCGATCATGTTGAAAATCAAACCCACGCTCGCTGCCACTCTTCTAGGAGCGATGATCATTAGTTGGTTTATCATTCTTCACATCCCCAGAATAATTGTTTCTCCACTTGCGTATATGGGAAGTGAAATTGCCAGCGCGTTGTTAGCGCTGGCATATAGCGGAATTGCTTTTGTTACAGCTAGAAGACGGCCGTAGGTTTATTCACAATCAAAATACGACACAAATGTATTACGAACTTTCAAAGCCGGAAAAGAAAATCGCCCGAGCCTGCATTGATAAAGCTCTTGAAGCAGAATTTTATGAAGGACTCGAAAAATTCGAAACCATCCTCCATGACTGGAGACAAGGAAAATTTGCCAGCAATAAAGAAGCTTATCACCAGTTGTTTACGGCTGTTGATGAAAAAGACAGCGCCATCAGCAAACGTTACGATGGCTTGACGGGTTCCCGGTGGCTTCAGACGGTGGCAGCAGTTTTTCATGATGGCTATATTTCTGAAAACGATATAAAAGACCTTTCAATTGACACAAAAGCGGTGATTAATATGATGAGTAAAAAGTAGGTTATGCCCCGAGTCCTCAAGGGTGAAACCCCCACCCTCGCGCACACAACCATGGACCATCGACTAAACAACCATGGACCATCGACCGGTTGCACAAGAATAATTTTTATATTAGATAAATGATTGCTCCGTTTGAAAAAGCTGACTTTGCTGCTCTTTCTCCTGTCCAGCCTCGCTATCCAAGGACAAACTAGGCGCGATTCCTTGTTGGAAGCATGGAGGGACGAAAACCAACCCGATACGCTCCGGATGTCGGCCCTATACCAAATCGGACACGAGTACATATATAGTCGGCCTGACACGGCTTTCTATTATAGCCAACAGCTGTATGACATTGCCACCAGATTGGGTGATAAGGTTTATATGGCCCGTGCGTTGAACTTGCAAGGCTCGGCCTTCTGGCAACAGGGTGTCTACTCCAGAGCAATGGACAATTTCTATAGAAGCCTGGAGCTGTTTGAAGAAACCGGAAATGAAAAACGGAATCGCCTCGGTCACTGGAAATATCGGAGCTGTTTACATAAGTCAATCCAGCTATCCAAAGGCGCTGGAATATTTCAAGCTCAGCCTGCATCTGAGTGGAAAGATCGGAGATAATAAATCAATTTCAGTTACACTTGGCAACATTGGGGCAATCTATTTCTACCAAGGAAACTACCCGATGGCACTTGATTACTACCAACGCAGCGCAGCATTGAGTGATGGAACGGAGATCCAATCCGAGGGTGCAGCGTTAAACAATATCGGTGAAGTCCTAATGGAACAAGGCGACATGGAAGGTGCTGTTGACCATTATAAACGAAGCTTATCGATCAGCGAAAAGACAAAAGATCTAGCCACTTTCTCTTATACGCTGACGAATCTGGGAAAAGCTTACGCCAAGCAAGGCAATCATCGCCTGGCATTGGAGCATTATCAACACGCCTTGCATATCAGGGAGGAAATGCAGGATAAACTAGGGATCGTGGCCACGTTAAACCACATCGGCCAGTTGAACATCAAGCAGAAGTATTATCAAAAAGCAATCCCTATCTGCCAAGAGGCGTTCGCGATGGCTCAGCAAATGCATGTTACCGATGAGAAAATGAATGCCTGTACATGTCTGTATGATGCATTCAAAGCATTGGGGGATGGAAACCAGGCGCTCGCTTACCATGAGCAAATGCTCGTACTTAATGACAGCCTGAACATGGAGGAAACCGCGAAGGAGCTTCAGCAGATGGAGTTCGTAAAACAAGTACTGACGGATAGCCTCGCGCGCGCGGATGAAAAGCTTCAGATCGAAGAAGTGCACCAACAAGAAGTGCAACGGAAGACCAAAGCCAGAAATCTTGCAATAGGGATCGGGTTAGTTTTTTTAGTGCTGGCCGGTGGGCTATACAGCCGTGTTAATTATATCCGGAAATCAAAAGCCGCTATTGAACGAGAACGTGACCGTTCAAACCACCTTTTATTAAACATCTTACCAGAAGAAATTGCGCGTGAACTCAAAGAGAAGGGACGTGCTGAGCCACGTGACTTTGAGACGGTTTCCATATTATTTTCGGAATTTCAAGGAATTTACCCGCATGTCAGCAACTCTAAACGCCCACCAGCTAGTGACAGAAATAAACACCTGCTTCGAAGCCTTTGATGGCATCATGGAAAAATACGGTATCGAAAAAATCAAAACCATTGGCGACGCATATATGGCAGCCGGTGGACTCCCAGTGTCTATGCCTGAGTCAACAAAAAATACCGTCATGGCGGGGCTTGAAATGCAAGCCTTCATCAAAAAACGCAAAGAAGACAAAGACGTCCGGGGTGAACCGGCATTTACAATGCGCGTTGGTATTCATACTGGTCCGGTAGTGGCGGGAATCGTGGGAGTAAAAAAATTTCAATACGACATCTGGGGTGACACAGTAAACACGGCCAACCGGATGGAAAGCAGCAGCGACGTTGGCAAGGTAAACATCAGTGAGGTCACGTACGAGTTGTTGAAAAAAGATGACGCACTCGTTTTTGAAAGCCGCGGGAGAATTGAAGCGAAAGTAAAAGGAGAAATAGCGATGTATTTCGTGGAAATGAAAGAAAGTGTTGTATAAAAAAAGAAGTTAATATTGAATTACATTTCGCCTTTCTAAGAAATATGCTAATGAATTCATTGTTTATACCTTCTTTACTTTTCTATTACGGCGTTTTTCTGATCTTGTGTGGCATAGTTTCGGTCACGTTGATAGGGATGAAAGCCAAAACAGCGTTAGCCTCAGGAGGAATATCGGGTGTTATCGCTATCACTATCGGCCACTTTATTTCTCAAGGATCGACTGTTGCACAGTTCGCGGGCCTGTTAGTGTGCTTCATGCTTTTCGGAGTGTTCTGTTGGCGTTCTGCAAAGACTTTGTTCACCGTGTTCGAACTAATCCCAGAACGTCATCCGGATCTTAAAAACAAAGCCATTGCATTCCTCATCATAAGCCTTATGGCAGTCGTTTCGGTTGTGGTCCTTCTGTTACAGTTGTCTGCCCTCACGATGCATGCAGCAGATAGCGTCTAGATTTGCCCAAAACAACGTGACAGCTTCTTCTTATGTAACTTTTGCTCCAAAATCTTTAGGGTGGCAGTGAAACGCCTCGTTGAATGATTTATAAAAATATGACCTGCTATTGAATCCTGTTTCATAAATGACTTCAGAGACGCTCAGGCTGGAATTTTTAAGCAGTTCAGCAGCTTTCTTTAATCGATACTGCTTTATCAACCCGTGTGGAGTTAACCCGGTAATTGTCTTTACTTTTTTGTACAAAGAAGTTTTGCTCATACCCACTTGCTCGGAAATAACTTCAGCATTCAATTCAGTATCTGCTAAACGATCCAGAATACATTGCGTAATCTTTGAAAAAAACTGATCATCCCTGTCGCTAATGCCCGTTGCAAATTGAATTACCTCAGTGTCTGCAAAGTTTTGAAATTTCTTTCGGATCAATTCCAGGCGCTCGAGCAACTTTTCAATTCGAACAAATAGATGCTCAGGATGAAACGGTTTTGGAATATAAGAATCAGCTCCCACCTGTAATCCTTCAATACGATTCTCAATCTCCCCTTTGGCAGTTAATAGAATTACAGGTATGTGACTAGTCTGAATATTTTCCTTTATTTTTCTGCATAATGTCAGTCCATCCATGTCAGGCATAAGCACATCCGTGACGACAAGATCAATGCGTTCTTCTTCCAATATCGTCAATGCCTTTTTTCCATTATCTGCCTTATAGATAAAGTATTTATCAGAAAGAATATTTTCCAGCAGCGAGGTAATTTGAGCATTGTCATCAACCACCAGTAACGAGTAGGGCTGTTTATCTACTAAGATACTCTGGATTTTTCCAGGCTTGTCGCCCGCATAATGATCGATTTCAAATTCAAGTGATATTTTCTCACGGAGATTTACAGAAGGTATCACCGCAGAACTTGTTTCTTCCAGATCAGGATAAGACTCCCTTGAGATTGGAATAATTACTGTCAAAGTGGTTCCTTTTCTTGGCTTGCTAACCAACTCAATTTTGCCCTTGTGTACTTGTACTAAGCTTTTAGTGAGCGAAAGACCGATACCCATACTTTTGGTAAAACCATTACTATCAAGCTTTTGCTCAGGGTTTTGGAAAAAGCTTTCAAAGATCTTATCCTTTTTTTCTTCAGTGATCCCAATGCCTTCGTCCTTTATTGCAAATACAACATTGTCACCAACCTCCTTGATCAACACACTCACAATGCCGCCTTCTAAACTATATTTAATGGCGTTCGAAATAAGATTGATCAATATTTTTTCAACCTTCTTTTTATCAACATATCCGTGCAAAACTTCCTGCTCCGGATAAAATTCCAGGTGCAATTCGCGGTCAGTGGCAAATTGTTGAAATGATTCTACTATTTCTTGAGTAAATGGAATTAAATCGATACTTGATATTTCCAATGTATCCTTACCGCTTTCAATTTTACGAAATTGAATAAGCTCTTCAATTAGCTTTTGCAATCGAAGGGAATTGCTGTAGATCGCCTTCAGTTGCCTTGCCTCAGCTTCATCTTTGCTTTTTTTAAGTAACGACGTAACCGGGCCCAAAATTAACGTTAGGGGAGTGCGGAATTCGTGAGCGATATTAGTAAAAAACTGAAGTTTATAATCATTAAGCTCTTTTAACTGCCTGGTCTTGAACTTGTCCATGGCCAGTGCTTTCTTTGATCGCATTCTCCAACGAATAAAGAGTACAATACAAACCTGAAGTCCGACAATTAAAAGTATGTAAAGGGAATAGGCCCAGTACGTTTTCCAAAAAGGCGGTGCCACAGTAATCTGAATGGTACGTGGCTCCGAACTCCATGCTCCACTTTCATTGGAGAATTTAAGATTTAATGTGTAATTCCCGGGCGGTATATTGGTGAGTGTTATTGATTGTTGCTGACTAATATAGTTCCAGTCTTTATCGAGGTTTTCCAAAAAATAAGCATATTCGTTTTTTTGCTTGTTCCAATAATCCAATGTCGTAAAAAAGAAGCTGATGAAGTTTTGATCATACCCCAAAAGAATATGATCGGTGAACTCAATGTTTTTTGAAAGGATCTTACTCGCGTCACCCGGAGCAATGGTAACATTCCGAACTTGAAATTCAGTAATAGCAAGTCGGGGGAAATAATTGGCACCGTTTAGTTTGGATGGATAGATGATGTCGAGGCCATCCACTCCTCCAAAAAATATCCTTTCGGATACCTGGGATTTAAAAGATGCACCATCTGTAAATTCATTGTTCAGCAGGCCATCATTGCTATCAAAATTTTTGAAGGAGTCTTTCTTCCTGTTGTACATCATAAGCCCATGATTAGTTGAGACCCAAATGTTGTAATTCAGATCTTCCTGGATGCCATGGATGGTATTATTGATAAGACCTCCGTGTTGGGTATAATGTTCGATCCTATAGGGTTTACTCTGAAGATATAAGCGATTTAGGCCCCCGCTTGTACCAATCCACAACTGCTCTTGTGAGTCGATGTACATACTGAGTATATCGTTGTTGCAAAGGCTATTTCTGTTGCTGGTATCAGCCTGGACATGATCCTGTATCTCTTTAGTGAGCGCGTTGTATCGATAGATGCCACCACCACGTGTACCAAACCAGAGAATGTTTGGCTTCTCCTCTACGATTGTGTAAACAACATTACTTTTTAGGGATAACTGACTTGCCTTGCCTGAATGTTGAAGTTGATCATATTCCTTTAACCGGTATTTTCCACTGGGAGTTTTAATCACCTTTAAATGAATAACACCATATCCACTTGTACCAAGCCAAATGTCGTTAAAAGCATCTACGCAAATTGAATACACTGAGCTAAACGATAAGTCATTTTCATTCTCAAAGTCTTCGGGGAAATGAAATATCTTTCCAGTCTTCGCTTCGATCATATCAAGACCCTCGCCATCAAGCCCTATCCAAATATTTCCATCATGATCTTTATTAAGTGCCAATACAGCATCATTACTAAGTCCATTTCGTGAGTTTATTATCTTAGTTGAAGATGAATTGTCAGTAATAATATTTAAACCACCGCCACGCGTGCCCACATACAGAGTTCCGGACTTATCTTCATAAACCGACCGGATGATGGTGTGGGAAAGCTTACCTTTTTTGGCATCACCCGATGAAACCGAATAAAACGTTTTAGGCCGTGTTAAAAATTTGTAGACGCCATCACCATCAGTACCCACCCATACTAAATCCTGGCTGGTTTCTGTGATGCATAATATTTTTACCCTGGATTCAGAGAAGACCGGAAAGTAGGCATCCATGGATGTTACTTTATACTGACTTGCTTCAGTTTCAATTTTAAATACATTCCCAGCCTCTGTTCCTATCCATATAGACGATTGATCTAAATTTTCTGAAATGGAAGAAACTATAACCGGACCTAGTTGTAAGCGTCGTGGTTCTTTATCGATGTCTGAAAGATCATAAAGAAGCAGCTCCCCATAGTTATTCGCTATCGCAAGAAAATAGTAATTGCCAATATGAATGAATTTATGAGTTGCCAGCTGCGCACGGTTAACCAATTGCTTAGAAAACACAAGCCTGTTGTTAACGGTACACACCAGCTTCCCATCGCTTCCTAAGAAATAAAATAAGCCGTTGTAGTTCGCAAGATCAATAACAGAGGAAAACCAGGACTTTTCAATCCCGGAAAAACTTACTGGCACAAAAGCATCTTCTTTTCGGGAGTAACGGCTGATCCCTTTGCCAACCAAACTCGCCCAGATCGTAGAATCTTCACCAACGCAGGCTCTTATATTATATTCCAACAGAGGGATATCGTTCAAAATATCAAGATACGTATGGAAAGCATCCGTAGTGCGATCGTATTTGTTGATACCTTGATGAGTGACTACCCACAAATTGCCAAATCCATCCTCGAGAAAATTCCGGATCACATTATTGCTGATGGTTCCTTTTAGAAAAGGATCCGGCTTATACACTTTAATGGAGCTTCCGTCATATTGATCCAGTCCATCCCAGGTACCCAGCCAGATATGGTCGTAACGGTCCATATATACGGACGTAATAGCACTATTGGATAGGTTGGCCCGCTTGTCGACATGCTGATATGGCCAGGGTGAAGAAGGGATAGTATCCGCCCTTAATAAATTGATGAACAGTGTAGCGACCAAGAAGCCCGACATGATATTCCGATTTGATCATTGCTTGTTGGACAAGGTACGCAAACCATTGCCGGGGAATTCTAATAAGTTGTCCTCTCCGTGACTATTTGTCCCCTGTGTTCCCAATTGAAGCCTTTTAATACAACCAGGCGTACTTAAAATAGCAAATACCGGACGGGCAGGGTCCTGTTATTTTCAACATTGCGCATATCCAACGATTGCAACGTGGATAAGTATTGCCATGCAACAGGTTTCTACAAGGAATGTTACACGATTTGCTCACAATCCGCTTCTAAAACCGCAGGATATCAAGGCCAGTGGTGCCAATATGAAGATAGAATGCCTGCTGAATCCAGGCGTCTTCAAGTTTGAGGGCAAAATATGGCTACTCCTGCGAGTGGCTGAGCGCCCCGAGCAAAGGGAAGGACAGGTAACTTTTCCGATATATAATGACAAAGGCGAAATAGAAATTATCAGGTTCGATAAGAGTGATCCCAATCTTGATTTTTCTGATCCGCGTGTGATCCGCTATAAAGGAAAAGACTATCTGACTACTTTATCGCACCTCCGACTGGTATGGAGTGATGATGGAAAGATCTTTCATGAAGCTCCTCAATACGATCCCATTTTTGGGAAGCACTCATTAGAAGCGTATGGAATTGAAGACTGCCGTGTAATAGAAATAGATGGCGTTTTCAATCTAACCTACACAATGGTCTCGCATGTTGGGGTTGGCGTGGGCCTTATTCAAACTAAGGATTGGAAAACATTTGACCGGAAAGGAATGATCATTCCGCCCCACAACAAGGACTGTGCGATTTTTCCAGAAACAATTAACGGCAAATACTATGCGCTGCATCGTCCCAGCAGCCCGCAACTGGGAGGCAATTATATCTGGCTAGCAGAGTCACCCGATCTGCTTCATTGGGGAAATCATCAGTGCATTGCTACAACACGTAACGCTATGTGGGATAGCGTACGCGTTGGTGCGGGCGCCGCGCCGATCAAAACTTCTGAAGGATGGCTGGAGATCTATCATGGCGCAAATGCTCAACATCGATATTGCCTGGGCGCGTTACTACTTGACCTTCACGATCCATCGCAGGTGATAGCTAGAAGCGAACAACCGATAATGGAGCCAACTGCTGCCTACGAGCTAACTGGCTTCTTTGGCAATGTGATTTTCACAAACGGGCACATTACGGAGGGTGATACCATATACATGTACTATGGGGCCAGTGACGAAGTGATCTGTGGCGCTGAATTATCGATACAAGAAATCCTCGACTCCCTCTTAAACAAGTAAACATGACAACGGTAGCTGCCTTACTTAAGAAGCCAACACAGGAGTACGATGTCTTCATGTTACTACCCAGGCCAACACGCGTGTTGCTGATTACTAACATGATCTATGCGTTCGCCTTGCCCGTCATCGATATTTTTGTAGGCGCGTATATCATGCGTAGCTCCAACGACCCAAAAATTGTCGCGATCTATCAACTTTCTGTTTATACCGGCATACCACTTACTTTTTTGATCAACGGATACCTGCTCAATCGGGTGAAGATATCTCACCTATACAGTTTTGGAATGCTACTCAGCGGACTTTCGATGTTGATCATGATGAGCCTGGAAAATCTTTCTACGGTAGGTGTGAGTGTTGCTGGTATGCTTATGGGTTGCTCATTCGGATTCTTCTGGGCTAACAGAGATTTTCTGGCCTTGAATACAACCAATGACTTAACAAGAAATTACTACTATGGCCTGGAGACTTTCTTTTACACCATATCATACATTATTGTACCGCTTGCAGTCGGCGGATTGCTTGCCAACACCGACACACTCGGATGGTTTGGAGGAAATATCAACACAGCGTACCAACTTGTAACCAGTGGCGTGTTTCTGCTCACTGTACTGGCAAGCATTGTTATCCACAAAGCAGATTTTAAAAAACCCGAATTAAAACAATTCCTTTTTTTCAAATTTCATTCGCTTTGGAAAAAAATGCTGGTGCTTGCAGGGCTCAAAGGAATGGCACAGGGCTATTTAGTAACTGCTCCCGCGATCCTTATTATGAGGCTGGTGGGCAACGAGGGATCCCTTGGCCTGGTACAAGGCATTAGCGGAATATGCACAGCCGTTCTATTATACATGCTTGGCCGGACGACCAAACCATCCGACCGCATATTCATATTCATAGCAGGTCTGGGAATTTTTTTGGTGGGCACTTTGGTCAATGGAATTCTATTTTCTGCGATCGGCGTAATGGTGTTTGTTCTCTGCAAGGTTCTATTCACTCCTTTACACGACATCGCCTACTTTCCCACACAAATGAGAGTGATTGATATTGTTTCAAGAATTGAAAAGAGAAATGAATTTGCCTACATCTTCAATCACGAATTCGGATTATATGTAGGTCGATTTTCCGGCCTTGTCCTCTTTATCGTGCTCGCCAATTATGTATCGGAGAGCTTCGCCTTAAAATATGCACTCATCATTATAGGCGTCATACAGTTAGCATCCATACCCATAGCAAAGCATATCATTGCCGTGTGTGATAAACTCAGTAAACCATGAGAATACAGTTGTACATAGTTGTTTTAGTAGTTCTTTTTTCTTGCCAACCGAAGCATGAGAAGGTAAGTCAAATTTTCATTGATCGAATCAATAGTATGCCCGATCAACCGGAGCCATTCAAAATGACGGACTGGTATGAAAAGGCGCTTAACTATGATCAGTATGTTTTTAATCCCAATCTCGTCGGAGAGCATTTACCATTCCTTTGGATTGACAGTGCACAGCGGAATATTAAACAAAACACCTTTGGAATTTATACTGTGATTGGTGATGTGCGGCAGGGGTCTAATGGAAGCAAAGAATTTCACGAAGCCATTTGTTCGATGGGATCGTTGCTTAGTGCAGGTTTAGTGGGTATTGATAAGACAAATCAAAATGGATACAACTATGTTAAAATGACGCAGAATTATTTCAATTCTGCCAACGGTTGGGATATCATGATGAACAACACGAATCCTGCCGTTGCTTTGCTGGGCGGTGGCTATGGACGTGATTGGTGGTATGACGTATTTCCAAATGTTCTATACTACGGAGTATGCGACCTATTCCCTGGAGTTTCTCAAGCCGATAGTTTGCAGCACATCATTGCCGAACAATTTTTTAAAGCCGATTCAGTACTAAAAGGAAATTACAATTATTCCTATTTCGATTACGGTCAGATGAAAGGCATGGTAAATCACATCCCGCATCAGCAGGATGTAGCGGCCGGCCACGCGTATGTTCTCTTATGTGCCTACCAAAAATTTGGAGACGAGCGCTACCTGGCAGGGGCAAAATCTGCCATGGACGCATTTGTGAATCAGAAGGAAAGCAGGTTCTATGAAGTGCTGATGCCATTTGGTGCTTTCGTGGCCGCGCGCCTGAATGCGGAGCACGGAACAAACTATGATGTGAAAAAATTATTAGACTGGACGTTTGAAGGCTGCAAAGCGGCCGACGGAAGAACCGGATGGGGAGTTATTGCTGAACGATGGGGAGACTATGATGTGGACGGTTTACAAGGAAGTATTACCGACGGGGGAGGATATGCCTTTCTGATGAACTCCTTTGATCTCGCCTGGCCGCTTGTGCCCATGGTGCGATATGATAATCGTTACGCTGCTACTATTGGCAAGTGGATGCTTAATGTCACGAATGCCGCACGATTATTTTATCCCTATGAAATCAATGATGAGCATCAATGGTTGCCGGCGAAAAAGGAGATCACCAAAAATGTTATTGCTTATGAAGGTCTGCGTAAGGTCGATTACACCTACAAAAAAGCATCACTTGATGGCATCAGTCCGGTAGCATTAGGCGACGGTCCTCAATGGGTGAAGGATCAACCTGAGACTTCCATGTTCAGTTTATACAGCTCGGCACAAGTTGGAATTTTTGGAGCGATCGTAAGAAAAACAAACATTGATAAAATTCTCCAACTTAATTGTATTGCAACCGACTTCTACCAGGATAATTCTTTTCCAACATTCCTGTACTACAATCCTTACGACACCCTAAAGTCAGTATGCTTCTATAATACAGAAAAAGCGGGAGCAGACCTCTATGATGCTTTGAATCATGAATACGTGAGCAAGAACACTTCCCCTGAGGCTTGCTTTTCGATTGAGGGAAAAACAGCGCGACTTATTGTGGTGTTGCCAGCCGGAAGTGAAATAACAATCGACCATGGTAACTACATGGTTGGATCTAAAATCGTAGCCTATAATCAAAAGAAGAATCCCTAACGGATAAGCCTATGAAAATATTCATACCATCTTGTTTGATTTTCGTATTTCTGACTGTCGCTACTAGCGGATACGCTCAGATGCTGTTATCAGGCACCGTTAAAAGTGCAGCCAACGAAGAACTCGTTGGGGTTAACGTTTATATCAAAGGTACTTCATTCGGAACCTCAACAGACGTAGACGGTACTTTCACGCTGCAAGTTCCTGCGGAAGTAAGCAATCCAACACTGACCATTTCCATAATTGGATTTATCAGCCAGGAGCTGGTCATTGGCCAGCAAACAAATTTTACTGTTGTCCTGCTTGAAGATGAAACGACATTAGGTGAAGTGGTTGTCACTGGCTACATGGTGCAGGACAAGAATACTATAACAGGCGCAGTGACCACCGTAAGTTCAGAAATCATTAGCAAGTTACCCTTGCCAAGCATCGATCAGGCCTTGCAGGGAAGAGCTCCAGGTGTTGTCGTTACGCAAAACACGGGCGCACCCGGCGAAGGTGTTGCCGTGCGCATCCGTGGTGCTGGCTCCATTAATAGTGGAAACAATCCTCTATATGTAGTGGATGGCGTGCCAACATTGGATATAAATTCAATCGCTACACAAGACATTGCTAGCATAACAGTTCTAAAAGACGCCGGTGCCACAGCTGTTTATGGTTCTCGTGCCGCCAATGGTGTTGTGTTGGTGACTACGAAATCCGGTGGCAGTGGTGGGACTAAAATTGAAGTCAGCAGCCAGGTGGGAGTTCAGTCTCCCAGCCGGATGATTAAGATGGCTGACACAGACGAGTACGTAAGCATCTACAATGAGGCCGCTACCGGTGATAATCTGGGAAAAGATCCTATACTATTTCGCCCACTGATCACGGAAGACATCAAGGCAACCCTACCCAATGTAAGTCACCTGGATGAAATTTTTAGAGAAGGTGTACTTCAATCTCATAGCCTTTCGATTTCTGGTGGAGAAGGAAAAACCCGCTATTTCATTTCAGGAAATTATTTTGACCAGGAGGGAATTATTACAGGCAGTGATTATAACCGGATCAGTAGTCGTGTCAATGTTGAGACCGAAGTAAAGACGTGGCTCCGTACAGGCGTCAACTTGAACATCTCTAAAGCCACCACTAACATTATTGGAAGTTCAGGTGACGGTGCTGGAGGAAATGGAGGAAGTGTAATCCGATATGCATTTTTCCGCACTCCCGCAATTCCAGTCTATACTGCCACCGGTGAGTTTACAGATAAGCCAAGTGATAATTACGATGGTGATAACCTTTACACCAATTTGTTTGGCGATGGTTATAGTGCTGCCGGTATGTTGGCGTACAACAACAATAAACTCATCAGCAATCGTCTCTTTGGGAAATTCTTTATTGAACTCACGCCTTTCAAAGGTTTTAAATTCACCTCGAATGTCGGCGTTGACTTTTCAAGTGCGAATCAACGAAGGTTCGATCGCAATTGGGGAACTCTCAACAGAATCAATAATCCCAATACTCTTTCAATAGGGGATAACCGAAATCACACCCTTACGTTCAGCAACTTCGCGACCTACGCAAAATCATTTGGCAGTCACAATTTTAATTTCCTATTGGGAACAGAATCTGTTAAAGCAGAACGATATGAAGTGCTTGCCTCAGAAAAAAACTTTCCAGATCAAACCGAGGCGCTGGCGTATCTGGGTAATGGCTTGGGACAGAAGGCAACAGATGAAAACCAATCCGGCAATGCGCTACTTTCATTTTTCGGCAAAGTCAATTATGACTACAACGGAAAATATTTAGCATCGGCAACGATTAGAAGAGACGGATCATCCAGGTTTGGAACGGATAATCGGTGGGGGACATTTTATGCGGGCTCCCTGGGTTGGCGGATTGATAAAGAGTCATTTCTGATCAACAATACCCTTATTGACAGGCTCTTATTACGTGCAGGGTATGGTACGATCGGTAATCAGGAAATCGGCGATTATCCATTTACCGACATGATTAACACAGGGTATAACTACCCCCTCGGTAATACTAGATCTACTGGAGCGGCAGTCAGTAGCCTGGGCAATAGCCAGGTGAAGTGGGAGAGTAGTCAACAGATAAATATAGGCGCCGACATCGACATGTGGGAAGGTAAATTATCTGCATCGCTTGATTATTTTGTCAAGAAAACAACGGATCTCTTAGTAAAGCAACCTATAGCATCTTCTAGTGGAGCAGATGGTGCGGGTAACAACCATTTCATTTGGGTAAACAATGGGGAAATAGAGAATAAGGGATTCGAGCTCATAGTAACTTATTCAGATGCGATTGGCAATTTCCACTATTCGATAAGTGCTAATGGCGCGACACTGACTAATAAAGTATTGCAAGTTGATGCACCTATTCCAGGTGGATCCTATGGATCAGACTTCGTTACACTCACAGAAACCGGACATCCGGTCGGATCATTCTACTTATATGAAACGGAAGGTATCTTCCAGAATTCAACGGATATTTTTATTCATGCTTTTCAGGGAAACAACATCCGGCCGGGTGATGTAAAATATAAAGATCAGGTAACTGATGGTGTTATCAATAACGCTGATCGCAAACACATTGGTAGTCCAATACCAAAAATAACAGCAGGTCTCAATATCAACTTGTCCTATAAGAGTTGGGATGTGTCTGTATTTTTTCAGGGAGCATATGGACAAGAAATATTCTCCGTTCTTAATCGCGACATAGAAGGCTTCTATCGCCCGTTCAATGTCACCCAGCGTTACTATGATGAACGTTGGACAGGTTCCGGAACATCCAACAGTCAACCCCGTGCATCCTGGGATGCATCCGGGAATAATGCACTGATCTATTCTTCCAGATTTTTGGAGGACGGATCGTACACACGTCTGAAAAATTTACAGCTAGGATACACCCTACCAAAAGAGACTTTAGGTAAGTATGGCCTGGGCACGATGCGAATCTATTTCTCCGGCACCAACCTATTCACCTTCACAGAATATTCAGGCCTTGATCCGGAAATGACATCCAGCAACAATGCGCTAGGCCAGGGTGATACCGCTTTAGGAATGGATTGGGGTACATATCCTGCTGCAAAGTCATATAACATTGGTGTTAACCTAACTTTTTAAACAGCTACACCTATGAAAACGACAATTAAAATACTTTTCGCATTTGTGCTGATGGTTATCGGCGCGTGTTCTGATTTTTTGGATGAACAGCTTCAGGGTACCTATTCTAATGCTACGTTCTATAAAACGGAAGCGCACGCACTACTTGCCATTTCTGGTGTATACAGTGCCGTAGCATTTGTTTCTACCGATAACAAATTGTGGGTGATTGGCGATGTGGCCTCTGATGACGCAACAAAGGGAGGTGGATCAGGCGACCAAAGTGACATTCAGTTTATTGATGAATTTACATATTCACGCAGCAACGGAGTACTCGATAGAATCTGGAAAAGCTATTACGAAGGGATCTCCAGGGCTAACTATCTATTGTATTATGGGGCTAGCATCGACATGGATGCTAATCTTCGAAACAGAATTTTGGGCGAAGCCAAATTCTTGCGTGCTTTCCTTTACTTCAACCTTACCAATATTTTTGGTGATATCCCGTTGAAATTAAATCCACCACTAGATCCGAATGAAATTAACAAACCTAAATCCACGAGCGCCGAAATCTATGATCAGATTGAAAAGGATTTAACGGAATCCACATTGGTATTAGGAACTAGCTACACCGGCGCGGATGTAGGCAGAGCGACAAAAGGTGCAGCTCTTGGTCTGTTGGCAAAGGTCTACCTGTTTCAAGGACAATGGAGTGACGTTTTGACAACTATTACTTCTCTTGACGCACTCAGCCTGTATAGTTTGCAAGGTGTTTATAAAAATAACTTCATCGACTCTACACAAAACAACACTGAGTCTCTTTTTGAAATTCAACACCTCAGCAATCAAACACCCAAATTAGGAAGCTCGCTAAATCAATATTTTTCCCCATCGACGGACAATGGATATTACTTCGATGCTCCGCTCCAGAATTTTGTTGATGAGTTTGAAAAGACAGCGGCACTGGTTCCGGATCCACGACTTGACTATACCGTTGGTCGTGCAGGGCAAAAATGGATAAATGGCGAAGACTTTGATCCTTCGTGGTCACCCACCGGTTTTCTGAATAAAAAACATGCGCAACCAAAAAAAGAAGAGCCCATCATTGGGGATGCAAGTCTCAACTATGTCTATCTGCGCTACGCCGATATCCTATTGATGAAAGCGGAAGCATTGAATGAATCAAGCCAAACGGCAGAGGCCTTGATTCCTTTGAATGCGGTTCGGAAAAGAGCGAGAGAGAGTTATTTATATGATCAGAACCTTCCAGGGTTTGGAGCCATACCTGCCGATCTGTTGCCGGACATAATCTCTGCTGACAAGCAAACAGTAAGCAATGCTATTCGTCATGAGCGAAGAGTTGAGTTGGGATTTGAATTTCACCGATACTTCGATCTGATACGATATGGCCAGCAGTCGGCCGAAGCCGCACTTCCTCCTGCCTTTAATTACGCCGACAATCAGGGCCGGTTTCCAATACCACAATCTGAACTCGATACAAATCCCGCCATCGCAAATTAATACGAACATGAAAAAAATAATGTAAGACATCCTACTTAACGAACCCCGCCCAGAGCAACACGAGACGCGAGGCAGAGGAAGTTAGGAATTTAAATTTTCGTCCATCAATTCAATTATTTCTAAATCTTTAAAACAAGAAAACTTATGAAAACACGATCAGTAAAAATTCTCTGGGCGATGGCTTTCCTGGGGGCAGGGCTATTTGCCGCCTCATGCTCAGATGACGAAACCAAAGCAGCCGACAAAACAGAACTCGAAGCTTCAGTATCGGAAGCAAATGCATTACTGGCTTCAACTAATGAAGGTGTTGCAGCTGGTAACTATGAAAGAGGTTCTCAGGATGAACTTCAAAATGCTATTGATATCGCACAGGTTATTGCTGATTTACCCGAATCAACACAATCGACAGTCACCGGCGCAGCGGCAAATTTAGAGGCTGCAATCATTGCGTATCAGGCAAAAATTATCGAAGCAATCGATCCAACCAATTTAGTGGGTCAGTGGACTTTTGATGAACTCACCTCGGCTGCCGCCGGAACAGCCGTTGTAGACTACTCTGGTAATAGCCGTAATGGAACAATAAAAGCAGGCCACGCAACATTTGGTGCTGGAACAGCAACGCTGGCTAGTGACCGTTATGGGGAAGCAGGAAAGGCACTTTTGCTAGACAAAGGAGCTAATGTTGAAATTCCATTTAACACAGCCTTTAACCAACCGGCAATGTCCTTCTCAGCCTGGGTGAAACTGGCGGAAGTACGCAACAACCGTTTTATTGGACTCTATTCCTGGATCGGATATAAATTTGAGGTTCAAGATGGAAACCGCCCTTTCTTATCGATAACACATAGCGGCGGTACGTACGATCGCGATGCAGCTGTCGCTATTGGTCAAAATGCCTGGTACCATTTAGTGGCTACCTTTGAAGCTGGTAAAATGAATTTCTTTGTTAATGGCATATTAGTCAAAGCATGGACCGATACACCAAATGCGGCTAAGGTAATTTCCCCTACATTTAATTTAGTATTAGGCTGCGATTTCCCTACGGACAAGTACGCTGCTACAGATACTAACTTCGACGTTGATCATATCATCCCGGCCGCTTGGGGAGGCTACCTTCACGGCTACCTGGATGAAGTTCGTCTTTACAAAACAGCACTTTCTGCATCACAGGTTACCAGTATCTATGATCTGGAAAAGCCTAACTAAAATTCAGAAGAGTAATTTAAAAAGGAACAGTGGTGATCACTGTTCCTTTTTCATATTAGAAAAACACTGGCAGATTTATTAGGAACACTATCGTGAAGTGGATTTTCAAAAAATGTTTTTTGCCGTCCTTACTGGCCTGGAGCGCATCAACTTTTGCGCAGATCGGGCAGGTGGACATTCCCCGTGTACAGCAAATGCCTAATCTACCATCGCCGTTTCTTATGCGAAACTGGAAAGACGTGGCCACCCAATATGATGAATTGATTTTTTCAACGTCTGCAACTGGACAGTATTTACCACTGATAGGTGAGAAGCCATCCGGTACAAACTATCCGGAGGTATCACCCATACTCCTGCAAACCTATGTTGGGAGTAGCAGCAATCAGGCTGAAGCAATAAATATTTTACCGGCTCTAATTGGTGGATCATTAATGGGTTTAGATAAGTCCAACCAAAACGGAATTAATTGGGTACTCAAGGCCAAAGATTTCTTTAACAAGGCAAACGAACAGAACGTATATCTTAACGCGTACTCCACCACAAGTGGTGGTGACTGGTGGTACGATCTGATGCCGAATTTGTATTTCTATCAATTGTATTCGCAGTATTCAAACCAAACGGATTTTCGTGAACAGTTTAAAACCATCGCCGACCGATGGCTCTCAGCAGTACAAGCCATGAACGGATCGGCTACACCGTGGACGGTTCCTCAAATGAACTATCGCGCGTGGAATCTCATGACGATGATTGGAAATGATAATGACGTAAAAGAACCCGAAGCAGCGGGAGCAATAGGTTGGTTATTATACCAGGCCTACCGGGAAACAGGCAAAACACAATATTTAGAAGGGGCACAGATGTCGATCGAGTTTTTATCGAGCTTAAATTCAAATCCTTCATATGAATTACAACTCCCTTACGGCACGTTCATAGCAGCAAAGATGAATGCTGAACTGGGCACCAGTTATGATGTTCCTAAAATGGTGAACTGGTGTTTCGATCGAGGTCAACTGAGAGGGTGGGGCGCTATTAAGGGTTCATGGAATGGATCCGATGTAAGTGGTTTGATAGGGGAGGCAAACGATGCGGGTAATGATTATGCTTTTGTAATGAATGGTTTTCAGCAAGCCGCAGCTCTTGTTCCCCTGATAAAATACGATAAGCGATTTGCACGCGGCCTTGCAAAATGGACGTTGAATATGGCCAATGCAAGCCGGCTTTTTTATTCTCAATACTTGCCACAAGCAAGTCAGGATGATTATGCGTGGAGTTCAACCCACGATCCTCAATCCGTAATTGCCTATGAGGCACTGAAAGAAAAGAACAACTTTGACAATAATAAACCTCTATACGGCACCGGCGATGCGAAGCGGAACGGCTGGGCGCCGACCAATCTGAGTTTGTATAGCTCATCCAGCGTAGGATACCTGGCAGCGGTTGTTGAACCCACCGATGTAGAAGGCATTTTATTGCTGGATCTGAACAAGACCGATTTCTTTTCGGAAAACCTGTATCCATCATACGCACTCTACAATCCACATGCAATTAATAAACAGGTTACACTTTCACTTCCGGCAGGTTCACACGACATATATGATGCAATCAGTGAATCCGTTGTAGCTACTAATGTCAGCGGAACCACCGCCATTACCGTGAAGGCAGATGAAGCCGTTTTGCTGGTATACATTCCCGCAGGAAGCAGTCCATTGCAAAGTGAAGGAAAGTTGTATGCAAATACACAGGTGATCGACTATCATTATGGATATGATTTTACAGGCTCGCTCCGAATAAAGTCGTTAGCTGTAGCAGATACCTTGGTTGAATTTAATCAACAGGTCCCGGTGTATACAACCGTTGAAAATGCTTCTGCAAGTGCTGTTTACAATTGGTCTGATAACGCAGGTGATATTGGAGCTTTTTCAACCCCAGCGTTTAACTGGCAGGCGCCAGAAACAACTGGCAGAAATGTATTGCTTCTGCAACTCGTGTCAGATGGAAAAACAGTGATCGACAGCATTGTGTTTAACGTAACACCGCATATTCCAAAACCGCCTGTCATTCATTCTATTTCAACCGATAAACTTTGGTATGCTCCCGGAAGTCAGGCTTTGTTGTTGTGTGATGTTACGGATGAAAACACCGCGACAGAACTAAGCTATCATTGGATTGTTTCTGAAGGAACCCTCACTAGTCAGGACGTTGCCACGCTTACGTGGCAGTTGCCCGATAACGAAGGAATTTATGAGATTACGTGTGAAGTTACCGACTTGGATGGACTCACTACATCCACAAGTAAATCAATACTAGTCAGGCAACCGTCTTCTGGTATAACACCTTCATTTGCCTACTATCCGTTTGATGGTGATGTTCAAGACTACAGTGGCAATCATCGGGATGCTCAAATGGTTGGCGTAGATGCTGTAGCCGACGCCAGGGGAGAGCCTGCCAAAGCTTATCTCTTTGATACAGGCAGTGATATTATTTTTGTGAGTAACTCTGCAGAACTAAATTTCCAGGATAAGATAACACTTTCATTTTGGTTGAAGCTAACGAGCCTGAGTGAAGAGTCTTTTGTCTTATCCCATGGCAGTTGGGAGGAACGGTGGAAAGTTTCTGTCACGCCGACGGGTCAGTTGCGTTGGACAGTGAAGACAAATTCAGGCGTCAAAGATCTCGATAGTTCATTTCCACTTGCAGTCGGGCACTACTATCATTTTGCTGTGGTGTATTCGGGCTATTCAATGGAACTCTACGTTGATGGCGAACTTGATACTTTTCTCGCGAACTCAGGCTTGATGAACGCCACCTCTAAGTCACTTACGTTTGGTAGAAAACAAGAAAACACCACGAGCTATTCATTAAAAGGCACTCTGGATGAGGTACGAATTTATGCTGATGCCCTTGCTCCAGATGAGATTAGCACGTTTAAAGAACTTTGGAATATGGTGACCGATATTGATGAACTTGAAATGAATATTCAAATTTATCCCAATCCCGCCCACGAAAATTTTATTATTTCAGGATTGACCAGCGAGACCATTCAGGATGTGTCTCTTTTTGATATCAGTGGAAGGCCGGTCGATCTTACACTATCTCCGAATGCGAACCAATGGTTGGTACAATTGAAGAATCAAGTACCTGGCGTTTTGATTTTAAAAATTCAAACTACAAACGATGTGTATCACAAAAAAATAATAATCAATTGAACAGGGGACGATTGTGAATGACGTAGTCGCGTGTTCTCCAATACGACGGTGGATGACGAGGATCTATTTTTTTATAAGCTTCTGTACATCAACTTTAGATCCCTTTTTGAAAACAGACACGACATAAAGGCCAGGTGGGAGAGAAGATATGTCCTGTTGGAATTCAGGCTTATCTGGTACAATTTTCATTGCTGGTTGGCCAACCGAATTTGTAATCTCCAGCAGCACAGATCCGTTTTCAGGCTCAGAGATAATTGAAAGGAATGTGCTTGCAGGATTGGGATAAAATGTAACCTCTTTTTCATTTCTATCCTCTACACTCGTAATTATTGGTTCGCCGATAACAAATGTATTTTCTTGCGAAAACTCCGAACCTGTAAATCCTTTATCTATGGCCTGGACTGCCCAACGGTAAGTGCCCGCCTTCAGGTTCCTCAACTTCATAGTCGTTTGTGACGACGCATTCCCAAAAGAAACTACCTTCCTTTGACCATTTTCCAGGGAGTAACTATTTGTTAATATAGAATCCTTGTCATCGATGATATACAGGTTATAAGTGAGCCCTTTGTTTTTTGTTTCGTGATCCTCAGCCTTACTCCATGTGAGTGTTACAGATTGACCATTAACCAAACTTTGTGGTGATTGAGGCGCTGACGGCTTATGGTTAGGCCGTCCCCAATCTTCCGAATAGGTGTTTCGGTAAGCTATAAGCTTGACATTTCTGGGGTAGTCCGTTTGGCCAGCAACTACATAGTCCATGTCACCGTCTCCATCGATATCCCCCCGTGCTGTCTTGCCGTTTTGAGTGTCTTGCAACAGGTAATTGATATTGGTCTCCTTAAATTGGCCTCCGTCATTTCTGTATACTCTGGCTCTCGAAGAATATGCAGAGCGCGGATTGCCGTATGCAAAAACGTCAAGATCTCCGTCGTTATCGTAATCACCCCAATCCACATTTGGATCATAAATGAGTGGAACGAGATTCGACACCACCTCAAATCCGCCTGCACCATTATTATGATAAATTCTTGTAATACCATCTCCATTGGAACAGGTGCTTTCACCTGAAATAATAATGTCGGGATAACCATCGTTATCGTAGTCGCCCCATTCCATATCGCCGGTAAAATTTAAATAATCGTTGCTCAGTCCTTGCAGGTTATTGAGTTCATGGGTCACAAATGTATCGTTTAGCTTATTCTCAAAGACAATCAAGGTATATGGAGAGCAGTCTGTACCCTTGATTGCAAGAATATCCAGATCGCCGTCCTGGTCGAAATCCGAAAACGAACCAGCGCTTTTCAAACGGCCAGCGAGGTTGATTTTTGTGTTACGGCTGAATTTACCTCGTCCGTTATTATCATAAATATGAATGCCCGACGCAGCTTGAACAAGTATGTCTTCATCACCATCGTTGTCATAATCTCCCAACGATATACCAGCTTGCCAATTAATATCTTTTGGAATTCCTACTCCATCAACCTCTGTAAAATTCGTTCCGTTTTCATTCTTATAAAGTTTACGTATCGTAGTAGTAGAAAACTCGGACCGGTATAACAGTAAATCGATAAAGCCATCGTTGTTGTAGTCTAGCCATAACGCATGTGAAGCGCTAAAAGAAATGTTTATCCCGGAATCCTCGTAGCCAGCAGGACCAAAACGTAGAATTTTGCCTGTTGATCCTGAGTTGACCATAAACATGTCAAGATCTCCATCATTATCAATATCACCTAACACGATAACGGCAGCAGCGGTATTATCAAGATTTAACCATGGGTTATCTTCAAAAGCACGCGGAAAAGTTTTCGCTGAGACATTATTGGAGAAGAACTCATCAGGATAAGCACAGTTGCTTGCTACTACCTTGTATACATATTCGGTATCGGCAAATAAAGAGACCGAATCAGAAAAATGTGTTTCATTTGCTGCAACCGTGTCAAAAGGGTAGAAGAAGTTATCGTCCTCATCCTTTAGTTTCTTGAAAATGATAAACCAGTCTTCTGTTGTGCTGTGATCCTCCCAGCTCAAATCAATTTGCCAATCTGAAACTGTCGTGGCTGTGAGGGCAGAAGGCGCCACTGGAGGAGGGGTGGAGATTGTAAAACTTTGTTCGGGAGAAAATGAAGAACCTTGATAACTGGCGTCAAGCGTTTGTACCTTCCAATAGTACTTTCCTTCTTTTAAACAGCTTAGGTTGAAAGACAAACTATTCCATGCATTTCCCATTTTAAAGATCTGTCTCCTGCCTGAGGGCAGCGCATGCGCTGGAACAATGATCGTTCCATCCTCACTCCGAACACTGATATTGTAGGTCAATGATTGCGTCGGCGTTTTATCGTCACTCGCCACCTGCCATAAAAGTTCTACCGATGAACCTGATACATTGCTACCGGTTACGACGGGCGCAACCGGAGCGGCGTTGGCTGATGCGCTATTGTTTTTAAATGCTCCTGACAATGACGAAATATCGAGGTCACCATCGCCATCGAAATCACCGAGCGCTGCCTGATCCCACTCGATTGAAGGTATAGTCACATTTAATTTTGTAAACGTATCGTTGCCCTGGTTCAGATAAATCGCGGTCTCAAATACGTACCAGGTTGAGGTCATCATTCCACCTATGACTACATCGTAACGGCCATCCTTATCTATGTCACCAAAATCAATCGACACCCCCCAGGGAAAACTAATACCCACGTCGATAAAATCATTATTTACATTCTTGTACAGTTTGACATTGTTTCCGTTGGCATCCATTTGTTTAGCTAGCATATCCAGGTCGCCATCTGCGTCATAGTCTGCAAAGTCGGTATCAATAATAAAACCCGGAAATGTCAATGTCTTTGAAATTGACATTGTAGGGTAGGCCTTCTCAAGAATATAGTTTGCTACAAAATAGTTAGATCCACCATACGCCTGGATGACCTCCAGTTGTGAATCATGATCGAGGTCACACCAGTTTGAATACCAGGTCCCATAATTCGGGAAATGATAGTCCATACTCCACTTGCCTTTTCTGTTTATTGATATTCCACTCTGTCCCGAAGAGATAGCGTCAAGGTCACCATCACCTTCGAAATCTCCAAGGTATAACGAGCCAATCATTCCACCATCCAAATCACCACCCTCGAAGTTGGTAATCCCCGGGCTTTTGTTGAGTAGAACCTGCGGCAAAACAGAGTTGTAATTGTTGCTGGCGTGTAGTATATCAATAAAACCATCTTTGTTGATGTCACCCACATCCAAGGAAAAGACATGGTTATTGGCGCGGAAGTCGGGGAAATCAATCACCTCGTCAAATGTGCCATTGGTATTCTTAAAGATCGAAAAAGAGCTCAGTCCTGATTCGATGATTTCCGGGTCGCCATCATTGTCAAGGTCCGCCATTATCAGCGTTCCATATGTATTGCCAAAGCTGGTATTTGGCGAGACTTGCTGAAAGGTCTGTGCTGGCAGGAGGTCACATGCAAGTTGTAATAGAAGGATCGAAAACAACGTTTTTTTCATGGCTATCAGGTAAAGTCAAATCTCCTAAAGATAGCTAGCAAGGGTTTTAATTCTTACTTCAACAGTAAAATATTAATTCTTTTTTGAGTGGTTACAATTGGCACCTAACGCCTATCCATAAGGTTGGATTGGAATTCGTTCATCTAAACATTGTTTTTGAACGCGGCAGGGGAGCACCTCAAAGATCTCGATGTGGTCAGTGACGCATGTAAGATATCCTGCGAGATTGCGCAAATACAGAAAATGTAAATCGCTTACCTTTGACCCGGAAAACCAGCAAGCTGTTATCTGTAAACTGTTAAAAATCGCTTTATCTGAACTCTCCTCTCAAAGTTCATTTCTCCTAACATCTTCTTGTATCGCATAACTAAACTAAACTTTTATATAAATGAAAATCACAAAATTCTTGTTGCTGAGTCTGGCAGTCATTTTTTTATCTTGTAGTGAAGACGAAGATCCAAAACCAACTAGTGAAGGAATGGTAGGAAACTGGGCGATTACTGCTCTCGACTACAAAGGAACTACTACCACCACGGCACAAGGCGCCAGTATTAAAGCCGATTTCACTGGAACGGGAAAAGACATGGACCTTATAACTACTTTTAACTCGACTCCAAATACGGTAACAAGTGAAGGAAGTTATACCATCGTATTGAAAACAACTTATATGGGGCAATCCACAACTGATGAATATGAGATGGACGAAACTGTAACGGATGGCACCTGGACGCTAAGCGGTAATACCCTCACAGTTACAAATGACTTCGGACCGCAGACAGCGACAATTCTCGAACAGACCAGCACTACACTTAAGTTGAAAGCTGAGGTTTCAGAAAGTGAAAGTGATCAGGGCATTACTGTATCTACTAAAATCGAGGCCATTTACACTTTCACAAAACAATAAAATAACATTGCGACTTCGTTCGCGATTTTAACATCATTGGAGCCCTGGCTTTTTTGGGGCTCCAATGAAATATAAAGGCTAACCGAATTGAGTTAACCTTTCGCAACTTCATCATTGTCTGAAGACGCCCGGCCAGAATCCACGTCATCCCAGACCCAAGAAGCCAGATATTGCCTCCCAAATTTTCATCGGAATCATTCCTCAATTTTTACTTGAAATCTTTCTACTCAACTAGCTGATTTATAATATTTTAACCGCATCTACTTTAAATCTGAATTGAAACATTCGCTTCAACAGAATATTCATTGGCTTTGCAGGTGCTCAAGCCCGAAAATGCCTTAAAATCGAATAAACTGAGCCTGTTTTCATGATATTGTTATATAATGTTCTGGTCAGACGTTATGTTAAGTAGCATTGGCTCCGGGACTCGTGGGCAAGAAACTTTCGCGCCGTACAAGCGGGAAGGAAGTGCAGCTCTACAATGATGTATGCGGCTGCAGGCAAGGCAATAGTAGGGATAGGAGCGAAAAGCCCGACGTGCCAGGGCAGGGGCGAGTTGGAAGCTCACGGATGCGCTAAAAACGGCAGCCGGAATCGCTTACCTAATCCTTCCTTACTGGTATCCTTATTCTATATTTTTTCCCTTCTGTTAATACAAGTTTGTAGTCGGTGTTTTGAATCCAGGGATTGTGCTCTTTTAATGTTTGGTAACTGACTCCTAACGATTTCGCAAACTTGGGTAGATCTTGAATGGATTCGTGTATAACAATAGTTTTATACTCAACCGGCTGGTAATAATCAGATGGGGATAGAACATAGCCGTATTTTTCCGGAGCTTCAATAATCAGTTTCAGGGCGAGAATCCGAAACACATACCGCGCTGTTTCTTCGTTCAGGTAAAGCTCGTAGTAGCTCTTGGATTCCTGACCCTTTAGCGCATTATCAATTCCTGTCGATCCTCGATTAAAAGCTGCAGCTGCCAATGTCCACGAACCAAATTTTTTGTATGCCCGTTTCAAAAACTCGGATGCAGCCCGGGTAGATTTTTCAGCATCTCTTCTTTCATCGACATAATCCGAAATCTCAAGACCATATTCTTTGGCAGAACTTACCGTAAAGTGCCAAAATCCTGTAGCTCCTGCGCTTGAGCGAGACACAGGATCCAATTCACTCTCAATAACGGCCAGATAAAAGAATTCTCGGGGTACCCCTGCGCTATCGAGCTTTGCTTGAAGGTAAGATTTCCATCGTCCACTTTCTTTTAATATGAGAATAGTGGAAGCGTGCTTGTTCATATTAATAATGAGTTCTTTTTCAAGTCTTTCTTTTATATCCGGATCATGCAACGGAACAGGCTCACCGCAAAAAGTCAATGCACCTGGGATTTCCGGCAAGGATATTTGTGCGTTTACAGGTTGAATCAAAAAAAATAATACAAAAACTATAAATGAAAATAATAGTTTGGATACGCTACTTAGATAGTGCATGCTTTAATTTGGTTGGATCAATTTGAATCGTGGGAGCAGGAGGGAGGGCTTGGAGCGCCTGCCTATCATACCTTATACCTTATACCTTATACCTTATACCCTATACCCTATACCTTATACAGCTTATACCCCTTCCCATGAACATTCGTAATTCTCAGCTCAGGATCACCGCTTAATTTCTTTCGAAGTTTCGATACAAACATGTCTAGGCTGCGACCGGTGATGACCCCTTCATTGAGCCAGATTTTCTGCATCAAAGTTTCGCGGGGAATAAGTTCACCGAAATTGTTGTTGAGCAATTTGAGAATTCTGCATTCTTTGTCTGTGAGACTAAGCACCTCACTCCCCAATACCAAACGCTGATCCTTCACGTCAAATAAAAATTTTCCCAGGGCAGGCAATTCCGGAACGGACTCATGTATTACAGCATGGTCTTGATGGTGCATTCGCTGCGGTTTTAAAATTTTTCCGAAACGCCCAATCAACAAGGTAACACCCAACAATACCAGTATGCCGCTATAAACCAGATTCATTGCTGGATAGTCGAAGGTTTTCGCCTTCGTTTTAAATTCTTCAAGTTTTGGATTGGCTCTCTGAGGATTTGATTTGAGCTCTTCAGTCAGTGGATTGATGCCATTGTCGACGGTTGTCGTTTTGAATTCTTCAGCTTTTGGATTGGCTTCCTGAGGATCTACTTTAACTGATTTGACTTCTTCAGTCCGTTGGTTGATGTCAGATTTCTCCTCTTCAATGTTCTCATAAAAATCCGGAAAGACAAATTCGATGGTGTAACAGCCTGCGGGCTCACTTCTGCCCCTGCAAGGCAGGAGGTCTGGTGAGGTATTATTTAGCTGGAAACCATAGACGATGTCGGCTTTCAAGCATTCATGTACTGTAACGGTGTAACCGGAAGGGAACTGTGTTTTAGGAAGCAAGTCCCGTGACATCAGCATGAGCGAGTCGTGACTGAAATCGAGTTCATTTTCG
>Ga0193738_1000155_pt1 | contig 46354 bp, 48 predicted proteins | sample L2a1metaG_FD_144927 | JGI IMG/M metagenome (GOLD analysis project Ga0193738, IMG submission 144927) | Soil microbial communities from a riparian zone of the East river system, Colorado, United States - L2a1 | ecosystem: Environmental > Terrestrial > Soil > Riparian zone | place: USA: East River... | reverse complement strand
CTCACGCTCCACTGTTTCTTGTGCACGTCAATTCCGACGTACAACTGAAGATTGTTGAAATTGATGCTTTCCATAATTCTCTTTTCTACTTAAGTTAGTGAGGAGAATTATTACATGGGAACTATAAGAACTGGCGCTGACAAGGAGGACATTTCTCTATTTTTGCTCAGCGTCACTTCTTGTACATAGACGTTAGCTGCAAACAGTAGGCACTATAAAATCAAACAACTAATGAGAAAATTATTACCCCTTTTTTTACTATCTTATTTTATAGCAATCTCATTCTTTTCTTATGGTCAAAGCAAATTTGTTACTCTCGACAAAGAATTGATCGAACTCAATAAAGAACGGCTTTTCAATGGAAGTGTATTGGTTGCTAAAAACGGAGTAATTATTTATCAAAAAAATGTTGGTTATGCTGACATAGAACATGCAGTACCAATTGTGACAAATACAAAGTTTGAATTGGCTTCTATTTCTAAAACATTTACTGCTATTCTCATCTTACAGCTTGTAGAAAGTGGTAAAATAAACCTGGAGGCAAAGGTTTCTGAATATATTCCTGAATTTACAAGAAGTGACGCCGGGCAAATTACAATTCACAATCTGCTTTCACATACCTCAGGTATTCAAGATTTTGTGGGTTTGAACTATGACTTTGCCTCGTGGACACGGAAAGAGTTTTTAGAAGGCTTACAAGAAACACCCATAAACTTTAAGGCAGGAACTCAATTTCAATATGCATCTTCTACCTATATACTCTTGAGATTTATAATCGAAAAGGTAACAGGAAAAACATATGAAACTAATTTAAAGGAGCATATTTTGAAAATTGCGAACATGACAAATTCTGGAATTATTCATAATCATCAAATTATAGTCAACCGCGCATCAGGCTATATTAATACAGGAGAGAATTACCAAAATGCTTTACCTATTGCCAACCATGAAATATTTATCGGAGCATCCTCCATTTATTCAACAGCACAAGACTTATTAAAATTTGATCAAGCTCTATATACTGAGAAACTTCTTAAGCAAAATGAAAAAGACCTCATGTACACGATAGTTCAACCACCATATGGTTATGGTTGGTTTATTAGTGAAGATTCTGTAAAAGGAAAAATACTATCACATGGTGGTGATATTTTTGGTTACACTACTCTTATTGAAAGAAGGTTAAAAAGCAAAATAGTAATTATTATTTTAGGGAACTTGCAAAGTATAGACAGAGAAAAGATTGTACATATTCTTGACAAGGCGCTCAATTAATATGAGCTGCCTACAGCTAACATTGTATATAAATCATATGCTGGTGTATTTTGTTATCTCCTTTCCTGCAAGTGATTTTATTCGTCAACGGAGAATAGGGCCTCTTTTATGCCGCATCCGCTTTATATACTATTCGTTGGGTGGCAAGGCTATTTTGACGATTGCTCATCCTATTAAAATTTAACACGAGCAGAAATTACGTTGGACGGTTGCAATATTCTATTCCGAATACAGTTAGGAATAAGAAATACTAACCTGGACAATTTAACCATGACTTCGTGGATAAAGATTTATCGTTTGACTATGGGACTTTTGTTAATAATGACTTTAAGGCTTTATTCCCAAGGCAGCGTTGACAATGGCCAGCAAAACGAAGAACATTCAACGATTATACTATTTCGGACATTTGATATTTTTAGTTTTGATCGCAGTTATAAATTGTATGCAAGCGACAGCCTACTAGGGCGGATTAAGACCAAAGACGTCATAATCATTGACACATATCACAAGGGCATTTCTCTGCATGCAACAACGAAAGCACCTTCATTGAATGCTGACAAACGAACACAATTTCAAAAAAGAAAAAACATAAAGTATCCAATTACTCTACGCTCCGGACAAGTTTACTTTGTGAAATGCGGTTATCTAATGCAAAATCTTTTTGACTTACCTCGACAACCAACTATTAAACTTTTAACGCCAGCCGAAGTAAAGAAATATTTAAAGAGGCGATTCTTAAGAAGAAAGATTAAGGACTATTTGTACGAGGAGTGGTTAGACGACAAGGACATAAAGAAATTGACTCTGAAAAAGCAGTTGAACAATGGCCCAGTCACCAACAATGCCTATAATCAATGGTGGGGTTTGTTTTAAGTTTTAAATATTATCTTCGTTTCAACGCTCAGTTAACGGTGGACATATTCGACGTCACAAACCCACCACTGCTTATAAACTAGTGTTGTGCCTCATTAAATTAAACCAGGATGACAAAAAATAAACTATCAAGACTTCCTTACTTTGTTGGCTTAGCCATCATCGCTATAAGTTGCGTATCTCAAGAAAGAACGAAAATCAAAAACCTTAAAGGTTATGAAGTTCCGACTGATTCTATAAATGCCTTTCTCAAATCGCGAATGGACACTTTAAATATTCCCGGACTTGCTATTGCGGTCATAAATGACAGTAAGGTAGTTTACCATCAAACTTTTGGCTTAGCAAATCTTGAAAAACGATTGCCCGTTACCGTCAAAACCATTTTTGAAGGGGCTTCATTGTCGAAATCAGTATTTGCATTTTTTGTGATGAAATTTGTAGAAGAAGGAAAATTAGATTTAGATAAACCGTTATATGAGTATTTGCCTTACCCCGATATTGCACATGATGATAGATACAGAAAAATAACCGGACGAATGGTACTAAGCCATAGGTCGGGATTCCCGAATTGGAGGGAAAATGAAGATGACAAAAAACTTAAAATTAAGTTTGAACCAGGTACAAATTATGAATATTCAGGAGAAGGATACCAATACTTAGCCATGGTTTTGAAGCATATTGAAGGTACTGATTGGAATGGTTTAGAAACTATTTTTCAGGACAAGGTTGCAAAACCAATAGGTATGGAACATACCGTGTTTATTTCGACACCTTACACGGACAAAAACAAAGCAGAACCCTACAACAACCAAAGCCAATGGCTTGATTGGAAAAATGACTACTGGTATAAAAAAGGCAAGGGCCAATTTGTTGCCCCAGCGTCAATCCTTTCTGAACCTATGGACTTTTCCAAATGGATCATTACGGTAATGAACCAAAAGCAACTATCTGAAAATAGTTACAACCAGTTATTCACGCATCATTCAAAAATATCAACATCATCCACAGGAATAGGTGTGTACTACGCCTTGGGATTTGTTACGGCAGATAGTGTTTATAGTAACACATACTTTCATGGCGGGAGTAATGACGGATTTACGTGTTTTTATTTAATGGATACGGAGAAGGACTGGGGCTATGTACTTTTTACAAATTCCGAATACGGAGAAAAACTTGGAAACGAGGTATGGGATTATTTTGAAAGGGAATATTGAATTTTAAATAAACGGACTGAAGAGCCCTTGAAAATTACATCTTTAATAATCGGTCTATGTATTCTAGGACTTGTTGGATTTTGGACATTTAAAAAGCTCAATTTCAACTCGAGTTTTGCCATTGGACAAGCAATCGACAGTTTGCAAGGCGTTTATGTTTATTACAATGGTGGCGTAGACAACGTATCCGGGCGCAACCTGACAACGGACGGATATAACCTTGGACTAAAATATCAATGCGTAGAATTTGTAAAGAGGTATTACTACGAACATTTAAACCATAAAATGCCAGACTCTTATGGACACGCTATTGACTTTTTTGACACAGAACTTAATGACGGACAAAAGAGCAAAAAGAGAAACTTAACTCAATACAGCAATCCAAGTCAGACAAAACCGAAGGTGGACGACCTTGTGATTTTCAACGCAACGAAGTTTAACAAATATGGACATGTGGCCATAATATCACACGTGACTGAAACCGAAATTGAAGTGGTGCAACAAAATCCAGGATCCTTTGGTAAATCAAGAGAAACCTTTTCAATTGATAGGCAAGGCAGCAAATGGAAAATTACTAACGAACGAATTTTAGGATGGCTACGAAAGGAATGAGAAAATAAGCACGAAGCATAACGATAGCTATATGACATATGCTTTATTGTAGGTTCTTAAAGTGTTTACGAATAAATTTCGACAGCTACTTGGAACAAATAAGTGGGTATTTAAACGCATACGTTTTATAGCCAAATGTTAGCGGTCATTGTAAGATGTTCGCAAATAACCAACAATGAATGACAATTAAAGACAGATATGAGAAAGATAATTGCAGCAATCAATATGACACTTGACTGGTTTTGCGATCATACGGCAGGCCTGCCCGATGAAGAAATACATCAACATTATACGGAACTATTAGGTCAGGCAGGCTTGATTCTATATGGCAGAACAACGTATCAACTTATGGAATTTTGGCGAACTATGTTAGAAAATCCTTCAGATGAAAAATCAATGAATGACTTTGCTATTGCTATAGACAAAATTCCAAAACTTGTCTTTTCGCATACGCTGAAAGATGTAGAATGGGACAGCGCAAGATTGTCAGATCGAGGTATTGAAGATGAAGTTTTAGAACTCAAACAACAATCGGGTAAAGACATTTTAGTTGGCAGTCCGAGTTTAACTATACAGCTAATGAAACTTAATTTGATTGATGAATACCAACTTTGTGTTCACCCTGTTGTTGCAGGAAGCGGTTTGCCATTATTTGAAAATATAAACGACAGAACTATTCTTAAACTCATAAAGACTAAAACCTTTGGTGGTGGTGCAGTAACGCTTTACTATGAACCGACAAGCGAAAAAACAACGAACCGTTAACATTGCATAAGCGTAATGCGGACTGAAGGTTAAAATTGAGTTTTTTGTGCTTCCAAAAACAATTGCGGGTATGGAGACAGTTTTTCGCTCAAAAACCCGCACTAGGCTTATTACTTGATCGTCGGGCACTATTTTTATATGAAGAAACTACTTATAATTTTAATTGTATTTCTCATCACGCAAGATCTGCTGGGGCAAAAGAAAATCCTCTGTTGATTTTGGAAATGGAATAATTCTTAATACTCAGGTAGAACCGTTCAATGCAGGACAACACAAATACGATACCTGTGACATGGGACAGGAGTGGAAAACCATTTGTTTGATTGATGGGAAAATATGGTTTGGCACCGACCAGGGACTTGACATTCCTAGAAATCAGTTGACCAAAATGACAATTAAGATAAGCGGAAAGGAAGTTGGATTAGATGTGTCCGGAATGTACAACCCATCTTTTACTGGACAGCTGACAAAGAATCAATTCAAATTGAAGTCAATTGGCGAAGAATACACTCTTTATGGATATTTCTCAGACGGAGCGGGCACTTACACGGCTCATTGGACTGTGATAAAAGGCAAGTCAATAAGACAAATTATAACTAAGGATGAAAGAGCGTTCTATTGGCAGTTGGAGAAATGAAAACTGCATACAACAATGCATATAATTCATGCGGGCAGAGTTTGATGATTAAATTATTAATTTGGTCTGCCGGCATGCCCCTTATATACGAACATTAGCAAGCAAAATGAAACATATGAACAAAGTAAAACAAGAGTATTCAAATCACAGGCACTTGGTTCCGTTATATCACGTACTAACTTTTGCTGCAATGGGGGCCTTGCTGATAGGATCTATTTTTTATTTGTTAATGAATAAAGACAGGTCTTATCTGCTTCCATCTATGTTTATCCTAATGGTATTGACCTTAATCAGCGTATCCTTTCATTGCAGATCATTTGCTCTTAAAGCCCAGGACAGAGCTATTAGGGCGGAAGAAAACTTCCGATATTTCGTACTTACGGGTAAGAGATTAAATCAAGATCTTTCTGTATATCAAATTATCGCGCTTCGTTTTTCATCTGATGAGGAATTTGTTGACTTAACCGAAAGGGCAATTAAAGAGAACTTGAAACCAGATCAAATAAAAAGGTTAATCAAGAACTGGCGGCCCGACTATCACAGGGCTTGATAAAAATCAGCCGAGTCTTCGGCATATTTAAAAAGCTTCTTCTCCCCATGGCAGCGCATCTCGATTGCTCCCGATAATTATCGGGACGGGACCACCGCGACACCGAAGGTTTGGCCCAAAGTCATCCCGATAGCTATCTGTGGCCCAACCCTCCAACCAAATGACAATCCGACTGCTTTCTAATTCTCATGCACAAAATAAATTTCAAAAAACAATTGCGCAACCACCTAATTGCACTTATATTTGCAACTACTTAATTGCACATAGATTCATATGGAGACAAGGCGAGATGTTTTTCAGGCAATAGCAGACCCCACGCGTAGGGCAATTTTATTATTGATTGCAGCCCAGTCAATGACACCAAATGCCATTGCAGAAGAATTTCATTCCAGCAGGCAAGCAGTCTCCAAACACATTCAAATTCTTACAGAATGTGAATTGGTAAAACATGAAAAAAAAGGAAGGGAAATTTATTATCACATTAATGCTAACAAAATAAATGAAATCGATAAATGGATTGAACAATTCAAAAACATCCTTGAAACTCAATTCAATCAATTGGACAACGTATTATTAACACTAAAAAAACAAAAGAAATGACAAACAATTTGCTATTTGATTTTACCGTTGACAAAGCTGCGAAAACGGTATTCGTAACAAGGGAATTTGATGCAGACCAATCGCTGGTATGGGATGCATTTACCAAAGCAGAAATCCTTGACCAATGGGTAGCGCCTAAACCCTTTGTAGCAAAAACAAAATTTATGGATTTCAAAGTTGGCGGCCGAAGATTTTATGCAATGGTAACCCCGGAAGGACAAGAGCGTTGGTCAATTCAGAAATACACTTCTATTAGCCCAAAAACCAATTTCAAAATGTTTAGTGCTTTCGCAGACAAAGATGAAAACCCTGAATTGCCGGGCTCTGAGTGGGATTACACTTTTAGCGAAAAAGACGGACCCGATGGCCATCGGGTGACAACAGTTAGTATTACTATTTATAATGAATCCCTTGCCCGCATGGAGAGGATGATTGAAATGGGCTTCACGGAAGGATTTAAGATGTTAATGAACAATTTGGAAAATCTATTGGCATCCCGAAAAGAATCGGGATTATCGCCAAAATAGTCATGCAAGCAAAAGTACAGCTGTAAAATGCTAGGAATGATTTCAATTATAAAGGCAACGGAAGGAGATTACAATTCAATTGTTGACATTGGTAAACTTTCAGTAGCAGAATCTCACAGAGACAGCTGTTCAGCGGAAGAAATGAATGAGTATCTTGAAAGAAATTATAATAATAATGCGATTAAGGAAGAACTCAATGATATAACTAATATTTACTACATCATTAACTACAACGATAAGCCAGTTGGGTTTTCTAAAATTATTTTAAATACCAAGCATCCAAATATCGTTACAGAAAATGCAGCTAAGTTGGACCGAATTTATCTACTTAAAGAATTTTACGGTTTGAAATTAGGTCTTGAGCTTTTAAATTTCAATATCGAACTATCAAGGAATAATAACCAATCGGGTATATGGCTGTACACCTGGATTGGCAATACTAGAGCCATTAATTTTTATCTCAAAGCGGGATTTACGATCATTGGAAGTCACAAGTTTTACGTCACTAAAACACACTATGATGTGAGCCATCAATTGTTTCTCAATTTTCTTGAACCGAAAGTACATAAGGTAGCGTTACTCCTTAACGATAAAAAATAACCAAAATTCTAATTTAAAGTTTGACAGAAAAGGGCAGTCTTCAAAGTAGCACAACAGCCAACATCTCTTACATCCTTGGGCTCATACATTAGCACGTTTAGAGATAAATACGGTAGTGAAGGGAATTGTTCGGGATTCATTTTTAAGACCCCCCTACCCTCTCATTGCATAGCCACAAACGTCAGGCAAAATATTAAATTAACCCAAAAATAAAAGAATATGTATCGGATTTGGTTTGTTTTAGTTGTCTGTTACTTTGGTTTTTCTACTAGATTGTTTAGCCAAGAAAAAGCAAAGAGTTATCCAACGTTTTTTAAGAATGAAAATCCAAACTATGCTGAGTTTTCAAGCGAGGGAAAATTTATAGCAGCGGGAGTTTCTGGTGCTGTTAGAATATGGGAAACGGATTCTACCAGATTTAAAGATTATAAAACAAACCTAAAAAATGTAGCTCCCCTTTTTGTTTGTTTTTCGCCAGGCGATAAATACATCGCATCTGGAGTTCATGGAGCTGTACGAGTATGGGAAATAAATTCAGATAGTTTCATTGACTATAAAAGCAAAGTAACCAACGAGACTCCGACTTCTGTAAGTTTTTCTCCAGATGGAAAATATATTGCAGCAGGAGTTTACGGTGCTGTAAGAGTATGGAATGTTAAATCTGGAGAGTTTGTTGATTATCCAACAATAGTGCGTAATGAAACTCCCAAGTTTGTCAGATTCTCTCCTGATAGTCGCTTAATTGTTGCAGGTGTATATGGCGCGGTTAAAACTTGGGAAATAATTAAATAAAAAACGAAAATAATACTTTGTCTAACATTTTATATTTTAGATGAACGCACAAGGACAAATCAAAGAGTATATCACTAGTCAACCTGAACCGAAACGCATCGACATGCAAAAGTTGCACGGCATCATTCTCGAAGTAATGCCTACATGTAAATTATGGTTCTTGAATGGTAAAAACAGTGAAAATAAAACTGTTTCTAATCCTAATATAGGTTATGGACTTCACACCATAAAATATGCCGATGGGAAAACCAAAGAGTTTTATCAAATTGGTCTCAGCGCAAACAAAACCGGAATCTCTGTGTATATCCTTGGTATCAAGGATAAGACATACTTAAACAAAACATATGGAACAAAAATAGGCAAGGCGAGTGTGACCGGATATTGCATTAAGTTCAAAACTCTAAAAGATATAAACATTGATATACTTGAAGCGGCAATACGAGACGGGTTTGAGGCGCAGTCCCGATAACTATCGGGAGAAAAAGGTGAGCTAATGAAGTAATTAAACTTTTAAATGCAATTGGTTATCAATGTGAATTGCATCGGCGTGACAACAAACCAGCGCTAATAAGGCACCGTGCAAAGTTACCGTTGACTACTAAAAATTAATAATTATGAAAATAATCCTGGTAACACTGACTCTCTTTTTTGGACTTCTTATTCTTAGCAAAGGGCAAGCAAAGGTTGACCAGTCTTCAACCGCGCCAGTGTGGACGGAAGCTGATAGAAAATTCTTATTGGATAACCTTATTCGCACAAAAGAAGAAATTATAAAAGAAACAAACGGCCTTACTCAGAAACAATGGAATTTTAAAGAAAACCCTGATCGATGGAGCATTAATCAGATCGTTGAACATATTGCCCTCTGGGAAATACTTTTCATGCACGAAATTTCGGGAGCACTTGCAATGGAGCCCAATTCCACTTTTCCTTATGCCCCGGACAGCATCTTTTTCGGTCAGGATCCCAAGGGATTGAAACAGAATAATGCAATGGATTATACAAAACCCTTTTCGTTTGCGATTCCACTAGGTAATAATGAAGGAAAGAACAATGTAATCTGGCTCATGTCCATGCGAAACGAATCTATCGACTATCTAAAAAAAGAAACCAAAAATATCAGATTACAATACAATTATTGTACTGGTGCAAATGTCCATCAATACTATATTAGGCTTTTCTCTCATGCAGACAGGCATTTACGCCAGCTAAGAAAAGTAAAAGCGCACCCTAATTATCCTAAGTAACCCCAGCCACGTCTCATACACCAACGTTGGCAGTAACATCGCCCGAACACTTTGGTCCACCAACGGGTGACACTCTCTTAACAAAACTTTCTCACGAGGAAAAGTGAAAGGCTTTGATATCATTTTCAGCATCCAGAATTTCGCGCCACAGCGTACAATACATTGCCGGAAACAAATATCTTAAACACGTTTCGATTATCACTGGAAGCAACACTATTCCCTGCTTTAACATATATCTTATCAACACTGGAATGAACAATATTCCATGTTTTACCCATGTCAGATGACCGGAATATACCATCTGGGTGACCACATATTAAATATTTGCCCATTTGTTTGATAGATGAAATTGACAATGAAGGCTGAAGTCCTTCATCAATGGCTTTCCAGGTTTTTCCACTATCCGATGAAATGCGTATCCTCCTGGATTTAGTGCTTGTGTTGTAGGTTATAGCAGCAAACCCACCATCTATACGTTCAATAGCAATACCCACTCCGCCCTCGCTTATTACATATTCCCAGTGTTCACCATTGTCGGTCGAACGCATAATACCTTTTGTACCTGTCGCCATGAAAACTCCTTCTGACTCCACGACATTCCCTTCCAAGTCTTTTTGTACTTGCTTCCAGTTTTTTTCCGTCTCTTTTTCCCAAACAGGAGTTTTAAGATTACTCTTACTGCGATACATTTCATTTTTACCATGTAAATAGAGATCTGACTCTCCTGCAAAAAACCCTTCAGGCTGTTCATTTTCAGGCAAACTATGGCTGATGTCTTGCCATGTCTGTCCGCCATCTTTTGATTGTAAAATGATATTAGTTGCTACTGCTTTGACACTATCTGTTGTAGTCGGACTGGCAGCGACGGATTTTACAAAGTTTGTCGGAGATGACGAAGTATATTCTAAAGCCACATCACCAGAAAAGAAGGTCAGCATACAATACAAAAAGCTAATTGTAGGAAATGCATAATAAAGTTGATTTTAATGGAAATGATACATCGAAATTACAGACATACCGGATCTATATGCCATTGTATTTGTAAAAGGATGTTAATGATTTGTAAATAGATTACGACAAAGCCATTATAATTCGTGGTTGAAGTCCAAACTTTGGAGCTCACCAACCAAAATATGCGAACGGCGATCTATAATGCATTTGCCTTCTTTTGTTTATTTTTATTTGGTAAGACACTCCTCATAGCCAAAGGTTGTGCAAAATTGACATCCAGAACAAAAGTATACACATGAAATTTACTAAGCTTGTTCCAAACATTTTTTACAAAGACATTAAATCGGGCTTGAAACTTTTTGTCGACTGCCTCGAGTTCACTGTAGGTCACAATGAACTGAATTCTCAACGTCCTTTTTGCGTAGTCGAAAAAGACGGGCTGCGGATAAATCTATTTGAGGATGTGAAACATGCAGAGGAGCACAATCCGGAATTCAGGCTTGTGACTGACGATATTGAGGAGATCTATGGAAAGGTAAAAACCAAGTACCCTGAATTACTGCATCCGAATCTTAATACAATGACATTGAGGCCCTGGGGCGCTAGAGAATTTGCCCTTACCGACGGGCAAATAGGTATAATTATTCAGAAATGGTGACTAACCTGCTTTGCACAACAATAAGATATTAGTCATTTGCCTTTAGTTTTCTATTTCTTAAATTAAGGAATAGAAAACTGCCTAATATCAACCGTTGGTGGCTATCGAAAAAAAGAAACAATCATGAGAATTCTTCTTGCTGCAGTATTTATCATTTCAACGCAGAGTCTCCTGGGTCAAAATCTTTACGACAAGAGTGTTAAGGAATTGAACCAAGGCAATGTCGAAAAAGCAACAAGGCTGTTGGATGAACTATTGAAAAAAGAGCCACAAAACACAAAGGCATATTTTTTAAGGGCATACATATTTTACAGCACAAAGGAATTTGACAAGGCAATTGCCGACTTCGACAACCTCTTAAAAATAGAACCAACAAACCAACAGGCTCTAAAAAACCGCTCACTAACAAAAATTGGGAAGGGTGACTTTAAGGGAGCTATCGAGGATATTGATAAAAGACTTGAACTTGATCCAACCAATCCCAAGATATATTTTGACAGAGGATACTGCAATGGAATGTCTTTCAATATTGAAGGTTCAATTTTGGACTATGATCAAGCTATACGATTAGATTCAACCTACAAAGAGGCTTATGCGAACAGAGGTGTTGCAAGGATAAATATGCTGACAGGTAAAGGTAAAATTCAACCGACAAAAGAAGAGACGACTGCTGCTTGTAAAGACTTGAAGAAAGCAAAAGAACTTGGTGACGACTCCGTTGAGGACATGCTTTACATTTATTGCAAAGAGTGAATTCAATGGCCAGCAGCAAATGTTGGCGGCAACCGCGAACAGTTCAACGCACAGACAGGGCTTCGGAATTTTCTTACCAACATCAGACATCTATATAACGACCAATATTAAATGAAAACGACAATTCTCGTCTTAACGCTGTTTACCCTTGGACTTTCAGTCACGAACGGACAAGTTATTGATATGCATATGCATAGCTATACTGAACAGACTTTTTGGGTCGGAAAGGCGAGGAATGGTTTTGAATCAAGCAAAGACGCCAGAGAAACACTTCAACAGACCATTAAGAAAATGGACGAACATAGAATTGAATACGCTGTCGTTTGTGGATCAATGGAAAGTTTGGACAGATATACTAAAGCCGACAAAAGGTTTATTCCTGGGTACCAGGATTCTGAAGACACTCTCCTTTCCATTAGCAAGTTTGAAGACTATGTAAAAACGGGCAAAATAAAAGTTTTTGGAGAAGTGATGGCTGTTTACAAGGGACTAACACTCGCTGATCCAATCTACCAACCTTATTTAGCAATCTGCGAAAAATACGGTATACCTGTTGGGTATCATTCAGGTGGAAGTTTCCCTAACGCTCAAAACTTAGGTTGGCCGAAATACAGAATCGCATTGGGTGATCCGTTTTTGATTGAAGATGTACTTGTGAAGTATCCCAAATTGAAATTGTACTTAATGCATGCAGGAGAGAACTTCTATGAGAACACGCTTAGAATGATGGACGGATACCCAAATCTCTATGCAGACCTGGGAGTTGAGATGTGGTTGCATCCAATGACAAAAGACTTTGCAATCAAATTTTTAAAGTCAGCCAAAGAGTATGGATTTTTGAATAGAGTAATGTTTGGCTCAGACCAAATGGTTTGGCCAGAGGCCATAACTAGTTCTATTAACTTTTTGAAAGCATTGGACTTCCTGACAAAAGAAGAAAAGGATTTGATATTTTATAAGAACGCCAAAGTATTTCTGGGACTTAAAGAGAAATAGAGAATAACAAAATCGGCAGCCACCAACAAATTGTTCCATGAAATGGTCCTGACAAAAAGGACATTTTCTATTTTTGGCCAGCGTGTGTCATAAATGTTAGGCGCCACCTCAGTAAAGATTTGATCAATTGGAAATGGAAGACATATATTTCAATTTGAATCCGGTCAATTTTTTTATCATTTCTGGGCTGATTCAAAATTTCATTCTTGCAGGCATTTTGATGTTCAAACAAGGGGACAGACAGTTGGCCAACAAGTCTCTGTCCCTAACTATCCTTATTGTCAATCTACACCTCTCCTATTTGATGGTGTTGGACACCAACCTTGATAATTTATTTCCTTTCCTTCTTTGGATACCCTATTCCTTCTTAGCTGCCGTTGGGCCGCTGATTCTTTTTTATACAAAGGCCCTCACTGACTTGGATTTTAGTATTTCAAAAATCGATGTCAAACATTTTATCCCGGTTGTGGTAGAAGTCGGATTGCAGGCGATTATGATAGTCCAGAGCATTCTGAGTAAAGAACTCCTTTATAATACTCCACTGTACTTTTATGTGACACCTTTGCTTTATCTCTGGGCAACTGGTTCGATTTTTTACTATTTGCGTCTGTCTCTTAGCATCATCAACAATCATGAAGTCTGGGTACTTAGAAATTTCTCTAACCTGAAAGAGATAACGCTTACATGGTTAAGGAAACTGATCATCTATTATCGTTTACTGTGGATAGTGTGGGTGCCATTTGTGGCTACATTCTTATTGTTTTTCAGATTTCAGTTACTTTACATTGTCGTAGTTCTGACTCTTTATTTTCTAATGCTGATTCTAATTTACCTGACCCTTTGGATAGGATTAGAAGGCCTGGGACGTGGAAGCCTTATTTTTCTAAAGCACAATGAGGTAAAACCTGATAGCAAAAATTTCAGCAGGCTGACACCGAGCGAGATACAAAATCACGTTGAAAGAATAAATCAACTCATGGCCTTGGAGAAAATATACTTGAATGAAAATCTAAGTCTGAGGGAATTCGCATTGCATCTGAAAGCTGATCCAAATTTAATTTCGTTCATTTTGAATAACCACCTGGACAACAATTTTTATGACTTTGTAAACCGCTATCGAATAGAGGAGGTTAAAACTAAACTGAACGATCCGGCTTATAAGCATCTTACCCTATTGGGAATAGCCCTGGAGTCGGGTTTCAATTCAAAGACTACGTTTAATAGGGTCTTCAAGCAGGTTACAGGAATCACGCCCACTGAATTTCAGAAAGCAAGAACCAAATAATACCACCTGAAATAAGTCCCATCCCTCATTCTGGGACGCTTTTCAAATGCTCATTCTGTTGCTTTGAAAAAAATTCAAACCAAAACAATAGAAATTATGAAAAAACTGTTGGCGATTCTGTTTGCGCTATCCGCCATTACCTGCACTGGGCAAACATCAAAAAGCAAGGATGAAGAAAGCCTGATAAGGAACCTTTTGATTGACCCTTCTCCACACGAAATAAGTGAAATTCTTTTCGACCTCCGAAAACAAGACTTGACCCCCAGGGAAGTGGTAACTCACGATTCTATTTTGCTTTCCAATTCCAATAACTTGTATATACTCTCCCATAAAGTAGAAGGTCTTACTCATTATGGAGCTGTAATTATTCCAGCAAACAGCAACGAGAAAAAACTACCAATAATTGTCTTTGCGACCGGTGGAGACGGAATGCACAAAGAATTTGACATCAGTCAGGATTTCAATCACCCTGCAGTCCAATTTCCGAGCTTTTTGGGTGAAGAATATGACAATAAGTTCATTATTCTTATTCCATCATTTCGCGGCCAGCAACTGATAATCGCTAATAGAAAATACCACTCTGACGGAGATGTAAGTGACGCATTTGGTGGAGCAACAAGTGACGCCCTGGCCCTTTTAAATGTCACGCTTAGAACCTTTAAACAGGCGGACGAAAGCCGGATTGCAATTTATGGAGGAAGTCGTGGCGGAACCGTAGCTTTGTTGGCTTCGTCGCGGGATAAACGAATAAAAAGAACTATTGTGGTGGCAGCACCCACCGACATGAAGGCACTATATCATTTATATCCTGACCAGTTTAGACTATTGTTTTTTAACGACCTGTTATTGGGTAAAATAACAGAAAGCGAAGCACGGAGAAAATTCGTATCCATTTCTCCGATCTATTTCACAAAAGAGTTACCAATGGTACAACTTCACCACGACAAACACGATCCTTTTGTGCCTGCAGAATTTGCCAGTAGCCTAATAGACAGTATGACACTGAACGGCAAAACCATTGACTCTTACTTTTATGACGAAGGAGTTCATGGCTTCTGGTCAGACAAAAATTATTGGAAACGTGTACAAGAATTCATAAACCCACTAACAGAGTGACATAAGGCCAAGCGCCTAACATTGCATATAATCAATGGTGGGCTTCGGTTTAATTTTAAATATTTATCTTCGTTCCAACGGTTGTTATCGGTGGGACAGCTCCGACTTCGTAAACCGCCACTGCTTATATGCTAGCTTTGTTGGCAGGGTGTTAAATAGGATATCAAGCAAAGTAAAAAATATGAAAAGCTATTTGACAGCATTCTTTATGCTGCTTGCCGTGAGTTTAATTGGACAAGCCCGTTTTCCTCCCTTAAGTCCGGAAGCTAGCCTTCGCCAAAAAGTTGGGCTAACAACAATTTCAATGACGTATGAAAGGCCAGCAGCAAGGGGTCGGACAATTTTTGGTGAACTCGTTCCCTTTGGAAAATTATGGCGGACTGGGGCCGGTAATTGTACGAAAATTAAATTTGATGAGAATGTCTTGATTGAGAATAAGTTAATACCTGCCGGAACGTACTCATTATTTACGATTCCGGATCTGCGAGAATGGACTATTCTCTTGAACAGCGACACAACTTTGTATGGAACAGGCGGATATGATGAAAGAAAGGAAATAGCTCGTTTTAAAGCTAAAGCAAAAGTAACAGAGAGGTACTATGAATCATTCACAATAGACATTGATGTGATACCGGACAATGCCGAACTAAATATTTCGTGGGAGAAAACCCGCGTAACTTTTGAAATTAAAACAGAAACGGATAAAAAGATTGCTAAAATGGTTAACGAGCAATTATTATCAGGAAAGATCAAAGATCCACAACTACTTGCAATGGGTGCAGAGTATTACTACTTCCTGGGTCGAGATCTAGAAACTGGATTAGCGTTGGTTAATAAAGCAATAGCTATCAAACCTACGTCCTGGTACTATGCACTCAAGATCGACATTCTAACGAAGAGTAAGAGATTTGCTGATGCGATCGAAACACTCAGACTTAATATGGCTTATGTGAAACCGAATCCCGAAAAATGGACCGAAGAACAGCTTCACAGTGTGTTAGAAGAACAAGAAACGCAAATGAAAGAGCTGCAGAACAAAATCAAAAAGTAGTACACAACCAAGACGGACATTTTTTGTTTTTGGCCAGCGTCACTTCTTATAAACGTTAGGTGTTGTTGAATTCGCCATTAATAGAAATCTTTGATAATTGGACGTTTCAAATACCCAAAAAGATAAGGACTATGAAAAGGTTAAAATTGAAGTTATCCCTTATGCTTATTACCTACCTAATTACTGTCTTCTGCGCCGGAACAATTTTCGGACAAACTAAAAACATAAATTCACCCTTCGGGGAGTTGAAATTCTCAGCTATGGGTGAACTTGACATTCACGCGTCAGCCACTTCCTCTCAAACTGATTTTGATTTTTTGGTAGGGAAATGGGTATTAAAAGACAAAAAACTTAAGTCACGGTTGACTAACAGCAACGAATGGATCGAGTTTGAATCGACTGTCGAAATGCATAAGCTGCTAAATGGGATTGGCAACATGGATACTTATAAAACTATGGTTGACGGGAAACCTTTTGAAGGAATAGCCCTTCGATTATTCAATCCAAAAACAAAGCTGTGGAGCATCTATTGGGCAGATAGTAATGTTGGGGTGATGGATCCGCCCGTCGTAGGGTCGTTTGAAGGAAACATTGGCAGGTTTTATTGCAAAGACAAGTTTAAGGGAAAGGATATCATAGTAGTATTTCTTTGGGACAAAACCGACCCAAACAGCCCCGTTTGGAGTCAGGCATTCTCTCCGGACAATGGCCAGACCTGGGAGATGAATGCTACCAATACGTCTCATAGAGCCAAGTGAATACTATATAATTTTGTACCGCAAGTCTTACAAACTTTTCACATCGAATAGATTTCACATCAATAAACATGACAAATAAGACATTATTTTTAATCTGCCTGATAGTGATTGGCTTTTCACAAACTCTCTTATCACAGCCAAAGTCATTTGTTCCATCCGACTTTAACATTCCAGACACTTTGGAAACTTTGCATTTCAGAGTAAGAATGTTAACAGTAAATGATGTTGTGAAAGACTATGATGCGGTAATGACCAGCATTGATCATTTGCAGAAAATGTATCAATCATCAACTTGGCCAACGAAGGACCTGACGTTTGAACAAGATTTAATTGATTTAGGATGGCATCAGAAAGAATTTCAAATCAGAAGGTCTTTCGCATATACTGTGGTTAGTTTAGATGAAAGTCAGGTCATTGGATGTCTTTATATTAATCCGACAACAAAGGGTGATTATGACGCAAACATAACAATGTGGGTGCGGACAAGTGTGCTGGATAAGGGCCTTGATACAATTCTCTTTAATTCTGTCAAACAATGGATTGCAAAGGAATGGCCATTCAAAAAAGTCGCATATCCCGGGAGAGAAATTAAATGGGATGAATGGAAATCAATGAAATAATAAATTGGTCTTCGTGCAAGGTGATTGTTCGAAAATAAGGCCTGGGGCATTCCTACCAATACTTGTCGCATTCAGCCACTATGATTGTCGCATTCACGCTGCCATCGCAGGGTATTTTTTAGCGAGATTAGTATCGTAATAAAACAACACGATAACATGAGAAAAATAATTGTTTTATCAATGATTACACTAGATGGGGTCATGCAAGCACCTGGTGGACCTAAGGAAGATAAATCAGGCGGTTTCAAATATGGCGGTTGGACTGAACCGTATGGTGACGCAGTCTATGGCGAGGTTGTGCAAAAGGAGCTGGAACCTGCAGATTATCTTTTGGGCAGAAAAACATTTAAGATTTGGGCAGACTACTGGCCTGAGCACGCAGACTTTTGGCCGGGCATCAATGACGGCACAAAATACGTCCTGTCAAAAACCCTGAAGAAATCAGGGTGGAAAAACTCAGTATTTCTTAAAAGCCTTGCAGATATTAAAAAAGTAAAGAAATCGAAAGGTTCTGACATTCAAGTCTGGGGCAGTAGTAAGCTCATTCAGCTGCTGCTCAAAAATGACCTGGTGGATGAGCTCAGGCTCAAAATTCACCCGTTGACTCTTGGTAAAGGAAAAAAGTTGTTTGACAATGGGCCGATTCCGGCGGCATTCACATTAGTCGAGAGTATCGTTACACCAAGCGGAGTGATTATAGTCAACTACAAACGAGCCGGAAAAGTCAAGACAGGTACCGTCGGAGAAGAAATAAAATAAGAAAAACCTGCCTGCCGGCAGATTGGGAAAGAAAAATGAAGCCAGACAATGCGCGGACAAGGCACTGGAGATAGCTAAGATCATCGAACCACAATTTGTCCGACGTAAAACGGTTGGGCTGGTACAGACCGACAATAAGTCGTTGGCCAGGATGACACAAACAAAGAATGGATGAAAAAACGCTCGCCAACTATGCATAAGTCACGCACCCTTCGGCACATTGTGATGATTAATTACTAATTTAGTCTGCCGGCGAGTCTTATTGAGAACGTTTCGCGCATGTCGTCAAAAGAAGATCTCTTAACAAGAGTACGACGCACAACAGTGCATAGTCAATGGCGGGGTGCCGTGTAAGTTCTAAGTATTTATTTTGATTCACCGCTCAAAACGGGGAAGCCGAAAACCGAATAGAGTAGGCAACATTAAAAGATCAACCTCATGGCTCTCTATTTAACACGCTTTAGCTATACGCCCGAAACATGGGCTCGATTAACGAAGAATCCTGAAGATCGCAGGGAAGCAGCGAAAAAGTACATCGAATCAGTTGGAGGAAAGCTGCACGGTTTCTGGTACGCATTCGGATCGTATGACGGCTATAACCTTTGGGAGGCACCTGACAATGTTTCATTGGCGGCAGTTGTCATCGCAATCAGCGGTGGTGGTGCGTTGTCGAAGTGTGAGACGACACCGCTGCTCACAATTGAAGAAACTATTGACGCACTTCGAAAGGCGCAAAAAGTAGGCTACCGGGCACCCGGATCGTAGCCAAGCAACTTTGGCCTTCTTCAATAACAATGTCGCATAAGTCAGGCGACATGTGGCACTCCAGTCTTTCGCTCATATAATGAGGAACGAAACGATGGGTCCTCTACTCCCTTCTGGCTATTTTTGTTCAAACTCACCTCTAAATACAACATACCATGAAACATCTCATTGCTGTTCTATGTAGTGCTTCGCTGTTTTTCTTGTTTGGTTTCCAGCAACCGACGTCACAGACGAAGGAACAAGTGCAGGATCCTGCAAAAGCCGCTTCACATTTCTATTTAACGAGGTTCAGCTATACTCCGGAAACATGGGCGCGATTGATGAAAAACCCAGAAGACCGCCGTCTGGCAGCCCGTAAGTACATCGAGTCAGTTAACGGGAAGCTGCACGGCTTCTGGTACGCATTCGGAACATACGACGGCTATTGCATTTGGGAGGCACCTAACAATGTCTCGATGGCTGCTGTTGGACTGGCCATCACCGGCGGAGGTGCATTGTCAAAATTTGAAACAACGGCGCTGCTTACAGTTGAGGAAACTCTTGAAGCCCTTAAGCTTGCGCAGAAAGTAGGCTACCAGGCGCCCGGAAAGTAATGAACCATTTTTCTTAGCGAGTAATCATAAAAAAGAGTATGGGAACCACCGGACAAATTAAAATACAGTTGCGAAGAAAGTTTGTCTTTTAGAAGTTGCTCATTTTGAGAGCAACTTCTTTCTTAACAACCGTCCTAAGTCGGACGACCATCTCTGTAACTCCGCCATTCATGGCGGAGCAAACGAAAATATCCGTCTTGGGCTTTAGCCCTGAGACGGTTTTGCTAGTCCAATTTTTATTTGCAGAGGTCTCACAGACTTTCAAGTGCAACCGGCTATCCACTTATGTGTACTCCATATCTACTTAGGAACGCCTCACATTCTTGAGAAAATGAAATTTTCCGGTGATGCTCCTCCTGGTTTTGAATGTATCCACGCACTTTATATATTATGGACTCGCTGACCGAAACCGCGTAGTACTCATCGGCCCATTCGAATTTGGATTTAACTATTTCATTCTTATTATCCGATGTGCGGATTCCCCCTTTATTAAATTTAATGTCTTAGCGATACTTAAGTCTGCATTCAATCCAATCAGGCAGTGCATATGTTCGGTATAACCATTGATTGTGTCAATGTAAATTTGTTATTAAGTGAGCATTTTCCTTTATGTGAAGTATCACTTTTGCTCGCACTTCAGAAGTTAAGAAGGCACTTTATTCTTAGTTCCCCAAACGGTATGTATCATAACTCTGACATACGACAAAACGGTAGTTTATAGTGCCTGGAATTTATAAAACGAAGAATCGCCAGCCATTCTATGAGCCAAAATAAAGGAATTGATTCTTAGACGCCAGATCGGTTAAGAAGAAAATCCTGAGAATTTTGATATCAGTCAGTATAAGTTCAATACAAAACAACCCTTAATTAGCAAGTATTGTGAACGTTTTTTCGCCATTCAGGGCTAAAGCCCACAGCGCTCGGCTTTCTCATGCTCCGCCTTAAAAGGCGGAGTTAATAAGTATCTATACCTACAGAAAGCTGGGATGGGTAGCGCGATGATAAAAAGCAAGTTCGAAATGCTTATCCAGGCTGGTAAAAAATAGCACACAACATTACCCATTTACCGGAAATGCCTGCTCATTCATCCAGGAAAAAAAAACAAAATGAGAGTCATATATTTCATAACTTGTAATGAATTCATTAAAGAATTATTCTTGTTATGAAAAAATCTGTTTTATCGTATTTGGTAGTGGCGATGAGTTTGTTCAGTCTACCTGCTTTTTCTCAAACAGAGAAGGATACGACTTTGTTGGGCTTGCCTGGAGATAACCTTGATCTTTATGCTGCGCTGGACCTTTTTCAAAAATCAAAGACCATTGAAGAATTTGAAAAATCGTTAAATCTTGAAAAAACAGCAATCAATAATCTGGATTTAGATTTAGATGAGAAAGTCGATTTCATAAAGGTTGAGACAAAGAAGGAAGGAGATGATTTCACATTTGTTCTCCAGGTTGCAGTAAGTAAAACTGAAACGCAGGATGTTGCCGTTATTTTAGTATCAAAGGATAAAGATAAAAAAATCACCATGCAGATTGTAGGTGATCCAGACTTGTATGGCAAAGATTATATTGTTGAACTAAAAGAGACCACTACCCCACCAGTTACTCCCAATCCAGCGTACAAAGGCCCGGACACTGTGGTCGTTAGTGCTGCTCCGGCAAAAACTACCGTTGTCGTAGTCGAATCAGCACCAATTGTACAGTATGTCTATTCTCCGGCTTATGTTCCCTACCATCCACCTTATTACTATGGTTACTATCCGCCCTATTTTGCTGCATTTTCAGTTATGGCGGTTGGTATGTATATAGGTCATCATTCCTACTACCATCATGGCGGTTATGGATATCATGGCAATACAACCGTAATTCATAATACCAATAATTTTAACAACTACAATAATTCAAGAAACAGGTCAAATACCGTTAACCACAACAAAGCAAACGGAAATTATAACAGGGGCAATAGCGCATCAACGCGTCCGGCAACCGGAGCATCAAACCGTCAAGGGGCCGGAGCGTCGACACGTCCAGCAACTGGAGCATCAAACCGGCAAGCAGGCGGGGCCGGAGCGTCGCAGCAACCATCCACACGGCAAGCAGGCGGAGCATCAAACCGGCAAGCAGGCGGAGCATCAGCAAAACAATCACCTATTATACAGCAGCAGCCTTCAAACAGATCATCGAGTTCAAACCGTCAAGCCGGAGTATCTCAGTCTTCACGGCAGTCAAGCAACTATTCCCGGCCCAGCTCAAACGGAGCATCCCGTTATAGTGGTGGTTCGAGAGGGGGCGGTGGTTCCAGAGGAGGAGGCGGGGGCTTTAGTGGAGGAGGTGGCTCAAGAGGAGGAGGAGGCGGTGGTAGAAGACGGTAATATATCTTTTCTACCGAGCCTTACTCAATCAACTTAGAAGGGTTTACAATCTGAACATAATCTCGTCCCCCGTAAAAGGTAATTTTATCGGGGACTTTTTTTGGGACCTCACTACATTTCAGTCACTATAAAAACCAAAAAATATTTCTATAAACTAAAAAGGTCGTCTGAAAATACTTTTCTGACGGCCTCTGAAACAATATTCTATTTTTCTATTCAAGTGGTTGATCAGAAGCGCTCATCTCTCTTACAACGACATAATTACCATCTCTTTTTTCAAATAACACCATATAGTTTCCCGTGTTAATAGCCACATTAGTAGAGTCTGCTAATTTGTAGTATCCAATTTCAACCACTTGATTAGCATCTGCTGACACAAAAACTTCGTTGGTTGTAAATGAAATTTTATCACCCTTAGAGGATGCGTCAAGACCGGCTTTCAAAAACTCTACAATAGCCTGCTTGCCTACTAAAGGTGGCTTGTTTTGAGCAAAGGATGTTGCATCATCTGCGAAATAACCTATGTTTCTCAATTCGCGGGTATTGTACAATTCAGCATATTCATTTTCCTTCGCTTGAATATCGTTCTTAATTTGTTCCTTATCAATTACCGGTGCCGCTACTGGTTCCTCTTTCTTAGGTCCGCAGGCTATCATTAAAGATATAATACATGATAATAATGCTACATCGATTATCTTTCTTTTCATAGCTCTTGATTTACATACTGATTTACACTCAAAAGTTATACAATTAAAATTGAAAATTGGATTGTTTTCACTACTTCTTTGCCCGCTGAAAAAAGAAAAAATTACAAACCAGCGGCAATCAGCTTAGGAAGGCTTTGTATCTTTAGTGTGACATAGGTTTGCCTGAGTGAAAAAAATGAAATACCGGTATCAAAAACCACATCAACTTTTATCGGAATACGTGAGAACGGTCTTGATAGTAGAAGGTATCGCTCAGGCGGGCGATAACAAATTACCCCTTTTCACCAGCGGTATGCCCGCGTTCCTGTGCAGTACCCTGAAGACTTCACATGGAATAAACATTCGGCAACTCACTCTATATGGGAAATCAACACCGACAGATATCTGGGAGCTAAAGAACGACGAAACGATAGTCGCCTATTTCTTCAAACCGTTTTCGTTGGCCAGCTTCTTCAATTTGTCAGCGGCGGTCATTGTAAAGAATCCTGTAGAACTTTCAAAATGGGATGCTCATAAAACCAATGCGCTTAGGACGCAGTTGTCGTATGCAAAAAATACCAATGAAAAAATTGAGGCATTGGATGGCCTACTACTCCACCAGTGGCAGCAGCAGCAAAGGGAATGTGAAATCGTTCGACAATCCACCGACCGGATCATGATCGACTCCGGCAAGGAAGTTTTGTCTCAAATACTTGAGGAGCTAAACTTAAATGAAAGAACGTTTCAGCGCATGTTTAAAAAGTTTGTCGGGGTCACCCCTAGCCAATACCGACGCATTTGCCAGTTCAAACTCTCATTTGAAAAGGTAAGAAATGGGAACTTTGACAAACTGACGGATGTAGCTTACCAGACAGGCTTTGCCGACCAAAGCCATTTTATTCGTTCATTCAAAGAATTTACTGACATCACACCAAAGGATTACAAAAGGTCGGGTTTGAAACGGAAATAATTGGAGTGTCGGTTTTATTCTATTTTGTGGAGCGACCCATTTATACATTTATAAAAAAAAACAATATTATGAGCAGAAAGGAAAAAATTACCCCATGCCTGTGGTACAATGGTGGCGCTGAAGAAGCGGCCGATTTGTACTGCTCTGTATTCGCTGATGCAAAGGTCACGGCAAAGTCACCAATTGTGATTGGAATAAATGTAGCCGGTCAAAGTATTACGCTTCTTGACGGTGGGCCCATGTATCAGCCTAATTCATCTATTTCGTTTTTCTATATCTGTGAAACGGAGAAGGAGTTAGAACGTATTTGGAATGCGTTTACGAAAGAAGGTTCAGTGTTGATGGCTCTCGATCAGTACCCCTGGAGCAAAAAGTATGGGTGGGTAACGGATAAATTTGGTGTATCCTGGCAGTTATCACTTGGCAAGATCGAAGAGGTGGGACAAAAGATCACTCCATGCCTGATGTTTACGGGAAAGCAATGCGGTCGCGCGGAAGAAGCATTGCATTTTTATTCGTCGTTATTTAAAAACTCAAAAACGGATGGAGTTCTCCATAATGAAAAGAATAAAAAGTTGGTGCAGCATGCTCAGTTTGCTTTGCTAGGTCAAAAGTTTATGGTGATGGACAGTGATGAACAACACAAATTCAATTTTAGTGAAGGGGTGTCGCTTACCATACACTGCGAAACACAGGACGAAATCGACTTTTACTGGAACAAACTCACCGAAAGTGGACAAGAAAGCATGTGCGGATGGCTAAAAGACAAGTTTGGTGTCTCATGGCAAATCGTCCCAACCGTATTAGACAACATCATGCGCGATCCGGACAAAGCGGGCAAAGCAGCAAAGGCCTTCATGGCGATGCGTAAGCTGGACATTGAGCAGATTGTGCAGGCGACATTGGTGTAGTTCTTTTGGATCAGCAACGTAAAGGTTCACCTTCCACCTTTACTTTTCCCCTGCGCTACTTTGCGTTCCTTGCCCCTCCCGATGTATCGGGATCGGGGGTAAATGGGTAATGTAGTCCGCCTATTTTTCACCGCAAGGACGCAAGGACCGCAAGGGCTCGCAAGGAGCCCTTTTTATTTCGGCACGATTTCATGAATTTCTTTTTTTTATATACTATTATGAATGTTGATGTTGATCTCAATTTAATCGCTCACTCTGCTTCACATGACAGATGTCGTAAGGTTCCATACACTCGCTCTTATTCTGATTTCGTTTACGGGTGCTTTGCTGTTATTGGCAATCTGGTATAACATAAGCGATCGTTTCAAACAGATCCTGCAGGAAGACAATTCTCCCAAACGCGTTGATAAAGGTTTGCTGTATTTAAGTCTCGCCATCTTTGTATGGGTAGTTGCCGGCTGCTGGGCTTACCTGGGCAATGGATCCCAGTTTTCTCAAAGACCATACTTCGAGACCGGAAATAATTTGTTTTCTATTACAAACGATCTCTTCCTGTTTCTTGCATTGTGCTATGCTGATCACGCCCCACTGTTTATTCATAAGCATAAAAGGAACCGTAATAGGATCATTATATTTATTTTTATCATAGGCATCCTTACATGCCTTATACCATTATTTTTGGGCGAATACAACGAGAAGTACGGTGTTAGAATAAGTGCGCTACCTGACCTGATCTTATCAGGCATGTTGACTTTTCTACTGATTGCTACTTTTTACAGAACATTTGCAACCAGAGGATTAAAGATCGTTGCCGTTATTTCGGTTGTTGCCATTGTTTTTATATTCGTATCACTACTCCCCGATGCCTTTCCGGACTTGTATGATGATTTCACAAAAGACCTGATAAAAATCACTGCCAAAACTTCTTTCATCGCCATCACACTTGTATTAGCAACCAGTTGGGTTATTCAACTGGCGAATACCCCTAGACCAAATGAGATGATGATCAGTTTTATGGACTGGTCATTAATAAAAATTACTATTCCATCTAAAAAGGTATTTGACGCCACCATCGAATTTGGATCAAAGACCACACAATATATCAACCTCTTTAAATTCGGGATCAGAAGAAAATATGGAAGTGAGGCTACTCAGAGTATTTTGATCGGCTTGGGGGGTGAAATAAACAATCAAACTTACCTTAGCCGGATTATCGATAACATGAATGAAATATTACAGCTGGAAGAGGACCAGAAGTTAGAGAGAAAAGATCTTTTTACATTCATCGGTCAGGGAAAGTATCGGCTTCGAATAATTCCTGAGAATATTAAGATTGATGAAACGCTATTGCGAGAATTCATCAATTCACCTCCAAATCAGGAGTATAAATCCATCGTAATGTAGTGCGCCTATTTTTCACCCCCGATCCCGATACATCGGGAGGGGCAAAGAACGCAAGGTAGCGCAAAGAAAACTTGTATGGATTTCCGGGGGTCTGGAATGTTTCAATGTTGCATGAAGTTTAATACATTTCGGAATGAGTGCTTCAGCGGAGTATCTGAATGAGCTATCTTCTATAATCCTGAAATCGGCAATTGCCGTTCACCAGGAAATGGGACCTGGACTACTCGAAGGTGTATATCAACAATGCATGATCCTCGAATTGGGGAACCGAGGATTGGTTGTAAATCAAATGATTCCCGTTCAACTTCATTACAAAGGGACTCCAATTAACAAAACATACATGATTGACATGCTTGTAGAAGATGAGATTATCCTGGAGTTAAAATCAGTGGATGGATTACTTAAGATTCACGAAGCTCAAATCCTAAGCTATTTACGATTGACAAATAAACGCCTCGGTTTCCTGGTCAACTTTAATGTCACATTGTTAAAGCAAGGATTCCGAAGGTTCGTAAACAACTTATAAAACTCCCTTGCGCTACCTTGCGGCCCTTGCGTCTTTGCGGTAAATGGGTAATGCAGTGTGCTTATTTTGGTGTTTCATCCATTGTAACTTACTGTAACTGCAGTTACACATCCTTTCTTTCGATTACTTTTTACTATTCTTTACAACAGCTCTGGACCGCGCGCAGGATCCCAAATACATTGGCGTCACACAAAATTCCTGACGATCCATGGCAAATATCTGGCTTAAGAAAAATATCAGTCAACTTGTGAATGAAGCTTCTGATGGGGAGAAGGGTCTGAAGCGAACCATCGGTACCCTCGGACTTATTGCGCTGGGTATCGGTGCCATAATAGGAGCCGGACTATTTACCAGCACGGCGGAGGCCATTGCAAACCATACTGGTCCTGCAGTAACCATTAGTTTTCTTATCGCGGGTATTGGTTGCGCACTGGCCGGTTTATGCTATGCTGAGTTTGCTTCCATGATCCCGATTGCGGGCAGTGCGTATACCTACTCTTACGCAACCCTCGGTGAATTCATTGCCTGGATCATCGGTTGGGACCTGGTTCTCGAATATGGTGTTGCTTCAGCCAAAGTAGCCACATCGTGGTCGGAGTATTTGAATAAACTCCTGGGGAACGTTTTTCACGTTCAGATCCCCTACCAATTTGCACATTCTCCATTCCAATATTCCACCGAAGGGATCCAGGGCCTTATGAATCTGCCAGGGGTTTTCATCATTCTGTTATTATCTCTTGTGTTGATAAGGGGCGTTAAAGGATCATCCTTTGTAAACGCCATCATCGTAGTCATTAAAGTGGGAATTGTATTGCTGTTCATCGGCTTTGGCTGGGGGTATATCAATCCCGATAACTATGTCCCTTATATACCTTCCAACACCACTGATGTGTCTGGCGAATTCGGCTGGACAGGCATTTTTGCCGGAGCCGGTGTGGTGTTCTTTGCATTTATCGGTTTTGACGCCGTTTCTACCGCTGCTCAGGAATCTAAAAATCCACAGCGCGATATGCCCAAGGGTATATTGTTATCACTTTTCATCTGTGTGGTATTATATATCCTTTTTGCGCATGTGCTTGCCGGTGTCGCGAACTACAAGGAATTCAGAACAGTTGGCCAGGAAGCTTCCATTACCTATGTCATTGATACGTATATGAAAGGTTATAGATGGCTCTCTACACTGGTTACGATTGCTATTCTTGCAGGATTTTCTTCGGTGATACTCGTTATGCTTATGGGGCAATCGCGTGTTTTTTTTTCCATGTCAAAAGATGGGCTCGTACCCAAAATCTTTTCTCAGCTACATCCCAAATTTAAAACGCCATGGAAATCAAACCTGTTGTTCTTTATTTTTGTAGGACTTATTGCTGCATTTGTTCCCGCCTCCGTCATATCAGACATGACCGTGATCGGGACATTATTTGCTTTTGTACTTGTTTGCGTGGGTATAATCGTCTTACGTAAAACAGATCCTGATATTCCGCGGCCTTTCCGCACACCTTGGGTACCCATAATTCCAATCCTGGGGATCCTTGTTTGTATCGGATTGATTTATACCCTTGGTCCCGCGAATTGGTTGCGTTTGATCATCTGGCTGATCATTGGTGTTTTTATTTACTTCAGCTACGGAATTAAAAACAGCAAGCTACAGGCGGAGACATCGAAAAATCATAACGCATAAATTCCCTTGCGCTACTTTGCGCTGTGCCCGACGTAGCAAAGCGAAGGCGGGTTCCTTGCGTCTCTGCGGTAAATGAAGTTATGCAGCGTGCCTTTTTTCACCGCCTTCCTTCGGCCTGTTGTTTGAAAGCTATTTGTTCGCTAGTTTTATCAACTATACATTTAGTTTGTTAGAATTGTCGCCATGTTACTGAATTTCATAACCATTGCTTATCGTAATCTCTTCCGCCACAAAATGTTTTCCTTCATAAACATAGTAGGGCTCGCCTTTGGGATTGCTGCATCTTTGCTTCTTCTTCAATATATAAGCTTCGAATTAAGCTACGATGATTTTCTAACTAACACGGACAACATTTACAGGATACGGCACGATACCTACAAAAACGGTGCACTAGAGAATAGCAGTGTTATTAGCTACCACGGAGCTGCTCCGGCCATTAAACAAAACTTTCCGGAAGTTTCAAACTTTGTAAGATTGCATCGGGCAGATGGCATGATCAACTATTATACTGGTAAAGGAGAAGTTATCAGTCATCATGAGACAAAAGCATTTTACGCAGATACATCTTTCTTCTCCGTCTTCCCCTTCCCGCTAGTAAAAGGAGATTTAGATAAAGTTCTTCGAAATCCTCGTTCGCTGGTTCTGTCAGAATCGGCATCAAAGAAATACTTCGGCGAAGAGAATCCGATCGGCAAAATCATTTCGCTCACCACACAGTGGGAAGGTGGACAATACGTTGTAGATGGCGTCTTTAAAGATATCCCAGAGAATAGTCATATTAAATTTGATTTTCTGTTCTCTATTGAAAACTTGTTGACTAATCGCCAGTTCAAAAACGGTGCATGGTATTGGACAAACTTTTATAACTACCTGGTTTTAAGACCGGGTACAGACCCTCTGTTATTTGAGCAAAAACTGTCTTCCGTTATTGATACGCATCTTGGGAGTGATCTGAAAAAGATCAACGCACAGGAAAAATTCATTTTACAACCTGTTAACGATATCCACCTGCATTCCCATGTACGTGATGAGGTAGAGGTAAACAACGACTACAAAATAGTATCATTCCTTTTGATTATTTCTTTCTTTATCATTGGAATAGCCTGGTTGAATTATATTAACCTCTCTACAGCCAAAGCCACCGAAAGAGCAAGGGAGGTCGGAATTCGAAAGGTGTTAGGTTCAAACAAGGTTCAGTTAGTCAGGCAATTCTTACTCGAATCATCAGTTCTAACCCTAATATCAATCATCATCACAACCATACTGTTTGCCATTTCAACACCCTATTTCAATCAGTTAATTGGAAAAGAAATGACATTTGACTTTGCCGGGCAATCAACATTCTGGACAATGGCTTTAGGAATTATCATTGTCGGGACTTTCCTCTCCGGCCTTTATCCGGCATTTGTCATTTCTTCATTTAGCCCATTGACTGCCATAAAGGGAAAATTCAGCAGAAGCATCAGCGGCGTTCAACTGAGACGGGCCATGGTTGTCTTTCAATTTGGTGCATCCATCATTTTGATAATTGCTACTATAACAATCTACCGGCAGCTTGAATTTATGAGAAGTCAGGACTTAGGGATGAGCATAAATGAAAAGGTTGTGATTCGAGCCCCAAAAATTATTCAGGGAGACAGTTACATGAATGAAATGGAATATTTCAAGAATAAAGTAAAAACTAATGCTGAAGTAGGAGGAGTTACTTCTTCTTCAGAGGTTCCTGGCAAGCAAATATTCTGGACGAATGAATTTAGAAAAAAAAGTGAGCCTGAAAATGTTCGCAGACTTCTAAACATACTAGCGGTAGATGAAGATTTTATTCCAACTTATGATTTGAGCATCCTGGCCGGAAGAACTTTTTCAAAAGATAGAATAAGCGACCTTGGTCAGGCAGTTATTATAAATGAGTCGGCTCTTAAATTCCTGGACATAAAGAATCCGGAAGAGGCAATCAATCAGGAATTAGTTGTAGGTGCTTATGAGATCAAAACAATTGTAGGTGTTGTTAAAGATTTTCGTCAGCAATCCGTGAAACAGCCAAGTAGCCCTATAATTATTTACTATGTACCCTGGAGTCAGGACTATTTAACGTTGTCAATCAATGGAAATGTAAGAAACACAATGGCTACTATCGAAACTTTATATCACGATGCGTTTCCTGAAAATGCTTTCGACTATTTCTTTTTAGATGATCAGTTCAATCAGCAGTATCGATCAGAGGAAAGATCCTGGAAAATATTTATTCTATTTTCCGCATTATCGATTGTGGTTTCTTGCATGGGTCTGTTTGGTTTAGCTTCTTTCGTTACCATACAAAGATCACAGGAAATTGCTATCAGAAAGGTACTGGGTGCTTCAGTGGCTGCTGTTACTTTCTTGCTATCCAAAGAGTTTATCAGGCTGGTATTCATTGCATTTATAATAGCAGTTCCGCTATCCTGGTTATTTATAGATCAATGGTTGCAAAACTTTGCTTATCGAATTGATATCACATGGTGGACCTTCGCTCTAGCAGGAGCTCTGACGATATTAATTGCCTTTTTAACAGTGGGCTTTCAGTCCATTAAGGCTGCAATGACCAATCCGGTGGAGTCAATAAAAACGGACTAACGATGTTAAACAAAATCCAAGTTAACTGTCATTGATAAAAAAATGCTCACCTGCCGGATAGAATGTATTTAATGTTAAATTGAGCGGTTTTGCATTTATTCAATGAGCATTAAAATTCGTCTGATCATAATGAATTTCCTGGAGTTCTTCGTCTGGGGTTCATGGTTAATTTCTTTGGGGGGTTACCTTATTGTTGCTTTAAAATTTACCGGTTCAGAGGTCGGCAGCATATACGCTACCATGGGTATAGCATCTTTGTTCATGCCGGCTTTACTCGGAATTGTAGCAGACCGGTGGATAAATGCTGAACGCGTATTTGGATTCTGTCACCTCATAGGAGCATTGACGCTGATTGTCGCCGCGCAAGTTTCAGACTTTACTTCCATGTACCTGCTCATGCTGTTGAACTCCATGTTCTATATGCCAACGATAGCGCTGAACAATTCTGTGTCGTACAGGATCCTTCAAAGAGAAAACAAGGACATCGTAAAAGTTTTTCCACCCATTAGAGTATGGGGAACGATTGGTTTTGTGGCTGCCATGTGGATAATAGATTTCGGCAAGTGGGCAATTAGCCCTACACAACTTTATTTGAGTGCAACGGCGGGAATACTGCTGGCTATATACGCTTTCACATTGCCCGCCTGTGAACCTTCCGCAGCAAAATCCGGAGGATCCCTCTTATCCAGGATGGGCCTGGATGCTTTTGTTCTTTTTAAAAAAACCAGGACGGCGGTCTTTTTTATTTTCGCGATGTTTCTGGGGGCCGCACTACAAATCACGAATACGTTTGGCGAAGCATTTCTTCACGACTTTTCGACGTTGTATCCAAATTCATTTGCTGTCCAGCATCCAAGCTTGTTAATGTCAGTCTCGCAGATTTCAGAAACGTTATTCATACTTACCATTCCATTCTTCCTTAAACGCTTTGGGATAAAGAAAGTAATGTTGATCAGTATGTTTGCCTGGGTTTTGCGATTTGGATTGTTCGGTTTTGGAAACCCCGGTGACGGATTAATTCTGCTCGTACTTTCTATGATCATCTACGGCATGGCGTTTGACTTTTTTAATATATCCGGATCGCTTTTCGTAAAACAGGAATCAGATATCTCCATTGTTGCAAGTGCACAGGGGCTATTCATGCTCATGACAAATGGCGTGGGTGCATTTGTCGGTGGAACACTCAGTGGATGGGTAGTGGACTACTTTACCGTAGGGGGCGAACGAAACTGGCAAAGCATCTGGCTGACGTTCGCCGCGTATGCATTAATCCTCAGTGTTGTGTTTCCATTCGTTTTTAAGTATGAGGAGAAGAAAGGACCGGAGCTGGTTGCTGCTAACCATTGAGGAGGTTGAGAACTTAGAAGCTAGGAGTTAGAATTTAGGAGTTAGAATTTAGAATTTAGAAGTTAAGGAAATAGGAGTTGAGAAATGGAAGGATAATTGGATGCTTAAACACGATGTTTTACTGCTTCCGGTTCTTTCACATCTCCAACTGGATCTCTGCTTCGCCACCACAGGGCTAGTGATGAACCAGTAATATTCATCGTCGGACTAAAGACGGCGGGCGCTAACCCGACAGTAGATAACTTACCCATCGCCAACGCAATTCCGGAAGCAAGGCCGGCATTCTGAAGTCCGACTTCCAGGGCTAATGTCCTGCAATCTTTTTCAGGCATTTTTAATCCTCTGCTTATCCAATAGCCCAACACATATCCGGATATATTATGAACTAAGACAGCCAAGATGAGCAGAGGGCCCACAAGCATCAGGTCATTTCGTCCGGCGGCAGTGACAACAACAATGATAAGAACAATACTGGCCATGGAGAGTACTGGCATAACGTCATCAAGCCATTTGAATTTCCCATGCAGAAAATAATTAAATATCAGCCCTGCTCCGATGGGGAAAATAATGATCTTAGTTATATCCCATGCCATACGCCAAAAATCAACCTCCACATATTGGTCGGCAAGCAAGTTCATAAACAAAGGAGTAATTAATGGCGCCAGCATGGTTGAAATTGCAGTAAGGGTAACCGATAGTGCAAGGTTGGCTTTCGCGAGATAGGACATTACATTCGAAGCCAACCCATTCGGACTACTTCCGATGAGAATAATACCTGCTGCAATTTCATCCGGAAAAGAAAATATCTTTGTTACCGTCCATCCAACGAGAGGCATCACGGTATAATGACAAACCACTCCCACGATTACGCCCTTGGGCATTTGCAGCACACGGGTAAAGTCTTTAATACCCAACGACGTACCCATGCCAAACATAAGAAGTTGAAGCAGGGGAACGATCAGGTTGGAAAGTTTAAAATCGCCTATTGATACAAAGTATTTTGGATAATACATGGCAAGGCTGACGGCAGCAAAAATGGCGATAGTAAATGAATAACCACGCAAGATGTGATGACCCCGAAACCCTAACGCAAGGCAAAAGAAGAATAGCATGAGGAGCCATCCGGAATAGACATGCTCCTGCGCTAATGTCAGACCTACGTAGCCGATTAAAGCAACTGCTGAAATCGCGTAAAAAAAGAACGATACCTTTTTTGCCATTTTGAAGCGTGACGGTTTAAAGATTACATCGCGTCAGTGTCAACAAACCGTAGCAGTTTATTGACAGTCCCTCCTAATTTAACAAACAATTATTCTAATAAAAATCGAGAAAGATATTTGGCTGAAATCTTATTAAAGAAATTTCATTTCTATTTTAGCGTATCGAAATACCTTTTGGCTTCCTTCTTTACCTGAGGGGAGAGTACGATTGCTGATATCATAGTGGGTACGGCCATGATCGCAAAAGCGATGTCAATGATATTGAGCACGATGTCCATGGAAGCAACGGCGCCCAAAACAATGGTGGCAAGGTAAAAATAATCATACCAGACACTTCTCTCCTCGCCTATTAAGAACGACAAGGCTCTTCTTCCATAATAACTATACGCGAATAGAGCGCTGATGGCAAAAACGAAAGTACAAAGCAGCAACACGTAGTCACCGCCGTACGGCATAGCAGCACGATAGGCAATAGAGGTAAGGGTAATTCCACTGACACCCTCTGTGAGCCAGGCCCCTGTTACTAAAATAGACAAGGCTGTTAGCGTACAGGAAATGATGGTATCAATCACAGGACTTAACATGGAAATCAATCCTTCACGAATGGGTTCTGTACTTTTAGATGCTCCCATGGCCATGGCGGCAGTACCAATGCCCGCTTCATTTGAGAACGTTGCTCTTCGTACGCCCAGCATGATTATCCCGCCGACAATGCCTCCAAGAAAAGGGTCTCCTTTGTAATGGGTGGCGGAAAAAGCATCAGTGAAAATTAGTTTGAGATAATATGGTACATGTTCAATAAAAACGATCAGGATGATCATCACGGATACAAAATGAATCACAATCATAAGTGGCACAAGTTTGCCTGCTAATGTGCCGATCCTTTTGATACCCCCTACGATCACCACCGAGCAAAGAATTGCTATGCCTATTCCAATGAAGAATTTAGGAACGCTTACAGAAGCTGGGCCTATATGGAAAAAGGATTCCTTAATTCCGAGTGGTCGTAATCCAATATCGACCAAAGCTTGCGTAAGTTGATTTGCCTGAAAGATCGGTAGAGCCCCGACAAGACAACATACACAAAAGATAACCGCCAGCGGTCTGTATCTTGGTCCCATTGCTTCTTGTATCACATACATTGGACCTCCCTGCAGTTCACCCGAGCTGTCGCGCCCTCGATACATGCTGGCTAACGCACTTGTAAAAAAATTAGTAGACATTCCAATCAACGAAGTGATCCACATCCAGAAAATAGCTCCGGGCCCTCCCATCGCGATGGCTGCTGCTACCCCTGCAAGATTGCCCATACCTACCGTTGAGGCGAGTGCAGTTGATAGCGCTTTATAAGCGGTGATTTGTCCAGGTGCATTGGGATCATCGTACTTACCCCTTAAAACATTTAAGGCGTGGAAGAAGTATTTATACTGAGCAAATCTGGAATAGACAAGGAAGTATAACCCGCCGCCTATGATTAGAAATAAAACTGGCCACCATATGATGCTGGCGATCGCGGCAAGGTAATTATTGAGTGAATCCAAGCGGGTAAGATAGAGATAATAGTCTGTAAAATACAAATTTCCCGAAGGCGTTCGTGATTTGTGGAATTAGAAATGGAATGAGTCCATGGTCCATAGTCGATGGTCCATAGCTCCTGGTCGACAGGACGATCTTACTCATAGATCATTGCTCATTGTTCATTGCTCACTGTTAATGGTCGTTCTGAATTTTATTGTAAATTAAAGGCATATTCTACACCGTTATTTAATGTTTATGGCAAGACTGCTGTTGTTCTTATGCCTGAGTTTTACTTTCAGTAATGTCAAAAGTCAGATACTTGGAAAATTCTATTACAACAACTACTGGGAGCTGACAAAAAAAGACTCGGCTACCTATTTCAGGACCTGTGTTTTCGACACAACAAAATTTCAATTTGCGGGGGAAGTAAGAGACTTTACTTTGAAAGGACAGCTCGTAATGCTGGGTGGCTACAAGTTTGGAATGAAAAACGGAATATTTACACAGTACTATTCTTCGGGGAAAATAGCATCACAAGGAGAATTCACAGACAATCAGCGGACGGGCATATGGAAATACTATTATGAAAATGGCAACCTGCAACAGGAGGTTGATTTTAGAGGAGATGATTTTTTTATAAATTCTTTCTTCGATAGCGACGGTAAAAAGTTGTTAGAGAAAGGAACGGGTGATTGGAAATATACCTATGAGGAATACCGGGCTTTGGGCAAAATCACTATTGAAGGTCATTTTGTAAACGGAAAAAAAACCGGCGATTGGTTATGCTACTTTGACAACGGCGATAAGATATACGAGGAGAAATTCAAAGACGGAGAATTAAAAAGAGGTATTGCCTATCCAGTTGGTCCCAATGCGTCCAAAAATGAAAAGCCTAAAACTTATGACACGCATGATTTTACAAACAAACTCTTACCTCACTATAAGTACGGAGTCACGGAATCATTTAGTGCTGCTGCTTTTGTCACCCAAACGGATTATCCATATTTAAAATTTCTCCGAAAGCCCTATGTATCAGTCGACTGGAAGGCCTATTCGACTCAACGAAAGATGGAAACCTAATATTTACAATTGTGGAAAAGCCGGCTGAGCCGAGGGGCGGGTTAGATGGACTCTATCAGGTATTGCAAAAAAATATAACATATCCTGTGGATGCCAGAAGGAAGGGAATTATGGGGAAAGTTTTCGTTTCGTTCATTATTGAAAGGGATGGAACGCTTGCAGATGTAAGAGTCGTAAAGGGAATAGGTTATGGATGTGACGAAGAAGCAGTCAGGGTGATCAAGATAACTTCGCCCTGGAAACCCGCTATGCAAAACGGCAAACCAGTTCGAAGCCGCTTTGTGATTCCGTTGGAATTCAAATTAAAAAGATAAAGTGCATTTATAGACCAACTTTGACAGCAATTGAATGCAAAGACAACTTCTAATAATATGTTTGGCGATGACCCAAAGTTGTGATACAGGGAGTGGCCCTAAAATTGACGCTGTTAACCCTGTTGACGAAGACCTGCACCCTTATAACGATGTTCTTACTGAACTTGTGACTCATCATTTTTATCGCCTCTATCTCGGGGACTATGACGTTGATAAGATTGATAAAAAGTAGGGCGGACTCAATGACCACACTTCTGGTAAAGGACAGCAATCATTTCATTCAGTTAAGAATTCCCTTGCGCTACTTTGCGTTCCTTGCGCCTCTGCGGTGAATAAGTTTTGATCAACTCCCATACTAGATCCACCAATTTGTTGTTCTCAATTTTATTGTAAATTATAGGCAGCATATCGGCGAATTAGCGGACGACGTGGTTATACACAAGAAAGTAATAATTACTGAAAAGGGTCATAAAAAGTAATGAACCATAAAATGCCATATCGCTACCGCATCCTGGTATTCCTCTTCTTTTTAACCTTCATTACCTATCTCGACAGGATTTGTATTTCACTGGTTGGCGTGAGGATAAAATCAGAATTCAGTCTAACGAACGAACAGTTTGGCTGGATACTAGCTTCGTTTTCCCTTGCTTATGCAATATTTGAAATTCCTTCTGGTGTATTAGGCGATAGGATCGGTCAACGGAAAGTACTAATTCGTATTGTGTTGTGGTGGTCGCTATTTACTGCGCTCACAGGATTGACAACGGGATTTATTTCATTGCTGGTCGTTCGATTTCTGTTTGGCATGGGCGAATCAGGAGCGTTTCCCAACAGTGGCGGTGTCGTTGCGAGATGGTTTCCTGTTGATGAAACTTCCAGGGGAGTATCATGGTTTACCTTTGGTTCCAATGCAGGAGCAGCCGTTGCACCTTTTATTGTTGTGCCCATTGCCGTTGCATTCGGATGGCGCGCCACTTTTTTTGTGAATGCTTTCATAGGATTAATATGGGTCGCGGTTTGTATCTACTGGTTCAAAAATCATCCTTCTGAAATGAAAGGAATTCCCCAAGATGAAAAAATATATATCGAAAAGAACCGCAGGGTCCAAACCCACACACAACGTTTTGACTGGCGGAAGACCTTAAAAAACAGAAGTGTCTGGGGTTTGCTGATCTCTTATTATACCACGCAATGGGCTTTGTATTTCTTTGTGGCGTGGATGCCTGTCTACCTTCAGGAAGGAAGGCATTTTTCGGAAAGTGACATGAAAATGGCCACTTCATGGTTATTCGTCTTTGGAGGACTTAGTTGTCTCGTCGCGGGTTACGCAATTGACTGGTTGGTAAAAAGAAAGGGCTTGCGTATCGGACGGAAAATAAGCGGTATAACTTCTGTAGCGATAATGGCTTTGGTATTCTTTATTGCCGCCATCACTCCTAGCAACACCGTCGTTGCAATCTGTTTCTTTATAGGTAACTTTTTCCTGTGGCACAGCATTGTATGCGCCGTATCGGTATGCGTTGATATCGGTGGCGAGCGGGCAGCAACATTATACGGACTTATGAATTTCGTTGGTCAGGTTGGTGCGTTTTTCCTGGCCATCACATTTGGAAAGATCGTTGATGCCACGCACAATTTTAATACACCTATCTATTTGATTGCAGGCTTGTTGGTTGTTGGTTCACTTTCGTGGCTGTTGATTCAGGCTGACAAGCCGTTGATTGAAGTGGGCAAGGCAGCATAGAAAACAACGCAACGGTACCCAGTTCAATCGGCTTCACCCCTACTATCCGGAGCTTCGGCCTCAGCCAATTTCTGAATCATCTCTCTTAATTTTTTATACTGTTCCGGGCCAAGCGTTTGTTTCCATTTTTCTTCGAACTGATAGTTCAGGCTTTGTGCTTTAGTCCTGAGGGCTTGCCCTTTGGTTGTCAAGTAGAACAGAACGGCCCGTGCATCCTCCGGATCCCCCTTCCGCTTTAAGTAGCCATACTCTTCCAACTGGTAGACCAACGCGCTCATAGATTGTTTGGTCATCCCTCCCCTGGCCGCCAGGGTTGTGATCCTGGACCCTCCCTCCTCGAGATATTGAAAGACCAACCCGTGTGAGGGCGATATTTCTCCGTACCCTTCTTCAGCCAGGTGCTGGTGCAGATTTACTACCAGGGAATCGTAGAGCTCCCGCAGGTAGGCTCCCGTATTTTTATAGTTTCTTTGTGCTGCCATGCAACCCTTGTTAAATTCTTACGTAAAATTAGTCAGTTTGCCTGACTAATTAAAATTAAAGACAAAAAAAAATGGAAACCATGAACTTACTGAAAGGCTTCAAAAGCGCACCATCACCCGAAAATACACGTGCTATCCCTGGCGGTGTTTTTAACTTCCTGTCAATGGGACATGAAACAGAGGGACGTCACGCACTGATGCGAATTATCGTAAACCGAGGTGCCGAGCCCCCTGCGCATACCCATTCCCGTGAAGATGAGTCCTATTATATTCTGAAGGGAAGCATCCGTTACACGATTGGAGAAGACGTGATCACGGTACACGCAGGTGAATATGTGTATTTGCCAAAAGGTTTACCCCACAAATTCGAGCTGTTGACCGAGCAGGCTGAAGTGCTGATGTGGATCAGTCCCGCTGGTCTCGACCAATGGTTTTGGGATAACAGTGCTCCCGCCCCTGATGGAAATCAATTGCCCATGCCACAGGGACCACCGCCCGCGCATGTGATTGACCACTTTGTAAAATCTTTGCGTGAATACGGTGTTGAGATGATGTAAACCGTTATCCGTTAATCGTTTTCGGTTAATCGCCTTGCCTACCGGAGCCCTGCGTAGGCAGGTGGGTGTGAGTGTGTGCAGGGGCCTTACGGAAAAAGTCTTAGCAACGCGAGCATTAGCCCAACCCGCGACGGCGGGAATTCTTACTTGGGCTAGTGGCTTCCGTTCCGGCATTCTTTTATTTTAGAACCGTGGACTTCGAAACGCGGCAACAAACAGCTATAAGTCATTTGCCATTTAATGTTTATTTTGGCAATGGAAAAACGACTTATAGCTGAACGTTGGCAGTAATAAATTTGAAAAAGGCAATCTATGACGTTAGACGAAAATGACTATTTGACTTATCAGTTGTATACAGCATCCAAGACTCCAAGAATTAGGAAAGCGAGAATTAGAAGCTGGATATTGACAACGGTTGCATTTTTATGTTTGACCTATTTGTTCTTTGAAAATAGCAACGATCTCCTTGGATATTACTTTTTGGTTGCTTCAGTCCTTAGCTTGACCCTCAATCCTATTTATTCGAGGTGGAGATACAAGAGGCACTACCTAAAATACATTCAGGACACGTTCAAAAAAAAATTTGGTGAAGAAACTACACTCGAAATTACTGAAGACTACATCGCAACCAGAGACAAAACCGGAGAAGCTAAAATCAATACCACTCAGATCGAAGCTATAAACGAGATAAAAGACTTCTATTTTGTTCAAATGAGAACTGGCGAGTCTTTAATTATTTCAAAAGTAAAGACAGACGACCCTGACAGTTTAAAACGAGAAATAACATCATTGATTGAAAAAAAAGTAATTAAACACAATGTAGAGTTGGACTGGAGATGGAAATAAAGCCCTTTAGAATCGTATAATCCAACCGATAGCGCGCATCGTGAAAACTAAATACATTTTTATATCGATTCCCATTCTTTTAATTCTTCTTTTTGTATTTAATACTTGGCGGACAAATAATTTAAGGAAATCGGGAATTGTTACCCAAGGAAACGTTATACAGGTAACAAAAATATCATACAAAGACAACGAGAGGTCCCATCGCAAAATTGAATACTATCAAGTTGAAATCTCCTTCATTGTGGACGGTAGTGAAATCAAAGGGTCTAAGGAAATAATACCAGCAGAGTATGATCTCAAAAAGCTTATTAAAGGAGATGTGGTTGACATCATTTACGATCCTGAAAATCCTACCGAATTTATATTGGGTGAATGAGTGCATTTGCCAACAATGTGCGTTGTGAGCAAGCTTCTATTCGACAGACAAGTGGCAAACAATAAAGTAAATAGAGTAAGAAGGACATGGATGTCATACATGACATACCTTTTGTTGTTCCTGACCTGTTTAGGTAATTTATATCTGACACAGGCGCTATCAAAAAAGTACTATTGGATATTCATAGGATTGGCTGTCCTTACAGTTTTGATCCGGCTTATTCTCAAACCCAATTATTTTGAGATTAAGGGGACAAGGCTAATAATTAACAGAGACCTTTTCTACACCGACAGTATTGAGCTTGAGTATATTGAAAAAATAGAGTTGGAAGAGGGACCATTTTCAAAGTCCCACATTCGGCTCAAAGACCACAGAATGGGACTGGAGTTCAATTACTTTATAGTGAATGATAAAGACTTCAACGAATTGAAAACCGCATTGAAACTAACAGTCGAGTAAAAGCCCGCACAACAAAATGTTGGGCGTAACGTGCCTTTGAAACCACCCATTGAAAACTTCTATTCCGGCAGCATTAAATCTGTATTTTAGGTGTACCAACCCTAAACCTCCTCCCAGATGGAAATCCCATCGAAAGAAACGCGTATTCAGTCCGTAGATATCGTCCGCGGCCTGACAATTCTCGTCATGATTTTCGTCAACGATATTCACGGCATCAAAGAGTTGCCGTGGTGGACATATCACATTCCACCTGGAGAACAAGGAATAACCTATGTGGATGTGGTGTATCCTGCATTCCTGATGATGATGGGGATGTCAATACCCCTCGCCTTTCGCAAGCGTATAGCCCTCGGCGACTCTCAGGCGAAAATCCTGTTACACATTATTGTTCGAGGCCTGTGTCTTGTTGCCATGGGTATCCTCGTGATGAACGGCCGCGAAATCGACGCGGAGGCTTCCGGGGTATCACGTGCTGCATGGAATTCACTCATGCTTGTTGGCGTGATCCTTTTCTTCATCAGCTATCCAAAGGCTGACGGAAACAAGAAAACATTGTTCCTGATCCTGAAGTGGGGAGGTCTGGCCATGGTGCTGGTTCTAATGTTTTTCTTCCGCAGAAAGGAAGAAGACCAGATATTTTGGTTCGATCCCAAGAATTCATCCATCCTTGGTGGCTTGGGGTTCTCGTATATGTCATGCGGCATCTTGTTCATGTTACTTCGGGATAAGATCTGGAAACTGGCGGCAGCATTTGTATTTCTCGTTCTACTCAATGTCGGCATCAAGGCCGGCGTACTTGAATTTGTCCGCACATTTCCTGCCTTGCTGTGGCCATTCCGCTCGGGTTCCGCCGCCTCGATCACCATGTCGGGCGTTGTCATGTCCATGATTTTTCTCGATGACAATTTTGCAAAGAGCTTGGAGGACAAGTTCAAGTGGGGCATCGCGTTTGTCGTGCTACTATTCCTTACTGGTTGGGCGCTCCTCCCCTTCGGCCTGGCCAAGATCGGAGGGACACCGAGCTGGTGTCTGTTCAGTGCAGGATTTACAGGCACAATTTTCATTTTCATTTACTGGCTGGTTGATGTGAAAGGTATCCGGCGTTGGGCTGCATTCCTTATACCGATCGGCTCGAATGCACTACTCGTGTACCTCTTACCTGATATCTACTACGCGTTATTCCGTACATTCCACAGGTCGATTGCCATGGTGGGATGGGTTGGTGTGTGGAGGCCCATCGCATTGACTGCGCTGATCTTTGTTATAGCAACAGTGTTGACCAGGAAGAAAGTAAGGATGCAATTGTGATGAGGGAATAGGGAGATAAGGAGATATGGGTAAAGGGAATTACAACGAAAATGAAATTAACTTTTTTTGCCACACAACAAGAATTTAGAAAGTGGTTGCAGAAAAATCACAAAAAGGAAAAAGACCTTTTAGTTGGATTCTATAGAGTGGGCAGTGGCAGACCTTCAATGACATGGTCACAATCAGTTGACCAGGCACTTTGTTTTGGTTGGATAGATGGTGTGAGAAAATCAGTTGATGAAGAATGTTACTCTATTCGTTTTACACCACGAAAGAGTACCAGTATCTGGAGCGGTATCAACATAAAGAAGGTTGCGGACCTCACCAAATCCGGGCTAATGACCCCAGAAGGTCAAAAGGCGTTCAGCTTTAGAACTGAAAAGAAATCCAGGATCTATTCTCACGAAAATGAGGCAATTAGTCTTGCGCCAAATTATGAAAGACAGTTTAAAATGAACAAGTTAGCATGGGACTTTTTTAAAGTACAAGCTCCTTCATACAGAAAAGTAATGATTCATTGGATAATGAAGGCAAAACAAGAAAAGACCAGGTTGTCCCGACTTGAAAAAACAATACAAATAAGTGAACAACAAAAGCGAATGGAGTAAATTCTTTGCGAACCCTTGCGGTGAAAAATAGGCATACTGCATAGCTCATTTACCGCAGAGACGCAAGGAACGCCAGGTAGCGCAAGGGATTTCTGCTTATTTATGAAAGCCGACATCTATTAAGCCAATCGTTTCTAAAAGGCAGCTTACTGTTAACAGTTTTTGAGAGTTACATAGATGATTGGGCGCCAACCCAAAAATAATGACAACCCAACACAACCAATTCACCTAAAACTTTAAGCCGCTCATCATGACCTTACACTCAACTATTAGTCCCACAGACACTAAAGAAAGAATCCACTCAATGGATATCATCAGAGGGATCTCTGTTTTTGGAATTTTATTGATGAACATCGTGGGCTTCGGACTTCATAAAGCCTATGAAGATCCAACCAACTCCGGCGGTGCCACAGGATGGGACTTGAATGTCTGGTGGATAAATTCAATGTTTTTTGAAGGCACGATGAGGGGAATGTTTTCCATCCTCTTTGGTGCCGGCATTCTCTTATTTACAGGTCGTTCAGAAAACAATTCAGGCAGCAGCGTAACAGACCTCTATTTTAGAAGGTTACTTTGGATGTTGCTTTTCGGTGTCATCCATTGTTATCTGTTGCTCTGGGACGGTGAGATATTATATGCGTATGCTGTCGTAGGCATGTTTGCCTTTAGTTTCAGACACTTGAAACCAAAGCATCTGATAGTTGGAGCTACCCTCATTTTCTTAGTTGCCTTAGCGTTAAGTATCAAAGAATATTTCAAGGCAAATCATATGTTTGAATCAGCTGCGATTGCGGAGCAAAAGAAAAGCCAGGGAGAGCATTTAAATAAAGAGGAGGAAAATGCGATTTCACAATGGAACAATAAAGTTTCTGAGCTGAAGACCACTCCTGAACAAGTGAAAGACGAAATGGATGCCAGGAGCAAAGGTTATCTTAGTATTGTGATGCATAAAGCTCCTCTGAATGAATTCATGCAAACCACTTTTTTCTATCGACTGAATTTTTGGGATATACTTGCCATGATGCTCCTGGGCATGGCCTTTTTTAAACTGGGAATTTTAAAAGCTGCGAGGTCAACACGTTTCTACCTGCTCATGGCTGTGATCGGGTATAGCTTCGGTATAGCCGTCAATTATTTTGAAAGCTCTCAACTGATGTCCAATAATTTTTCAATTTTATCTTTTTACAGGACCTGGATGACCTATAATTTAGGAAGGATTCCCATGACGATGGGTCATATTGCGCTCATCATGCTTTTCATTAAATCTGAATGGTTGCCACTATTACAAAAAGCATTGGCAGCTGTAGGTCAGATGGCTTTTACCAATTATATCACGCAATCAATTATCTGCAATATTATTTTCCTGGGATATGGTTTTTCAATGTTCGGGAAATTGCAGCGGCATGAGTTGTATTACATCGTTGTGAGCATTTGGATTTTTCAATTGATCGTGAGTCCAATCTGGTTGACGTATTTCCGTTTCGGGCCACTTGAATGGGTGTGGCGTTCTTTAACCTACTGGCAAAGGCAACCTTTTAGAAAGGCAGTCGATAATAGTGCTAATGCCAGTAAATTAGCCGAAGTCTATTAAATAATTGCCTTGCGGCCCCTTGCGGTCCTTGCGTCTTTGCGGTAAAAAGTATTTACCCCTGGCCGTTAGTTGTTCCGTTTTGCAACCCTCATCAACTCCGCCTTGTTTGAGACCGTTCCGTGAAATGGCAATATCACATCATAATCAAGTTTCAGTCGGTCAATGTTTTCAAGCAGGTTAACAGCAAACGGACTTACTATTTCGGGCACAGGTGCATCAGCTGGAATGCGCGCGAACATGTCGCATACCGCCAGTATCTTTTCCTTAGGAAAATAAATCATAAGGATCCCATCGTTGTGCAAGTTACCAGCGATATGATAAAGCTCGATCGTGCGGGTTCCGTCAGAGATTGTTTTTTTATCCTTAAAACTCTCAATCACGGCCTTCTTTTTGGATAACTCCAGCTTATCCGGATTCAATGTGTGAGGCGCCTTGAATGTCTTTTCGTAAAATGCCTTGTTGACATCATGCGTGATAATGGTTGCACCTTCTGCCACATAAGTCCTTAGTCCCGATGAATGGTCAAAGTGGTGATGTGTGTTTACGAGGTATCTGATAGGCTTGTTAGGAACTAACTTCTTAACTTCTTCTATAACCGCCAGCGATCTGACTTCACTGAGAGGCGCCTCAAGCACGGTGACAAAATCAGCAAACTCAACAGCTATGCTCGCCGTTGCACCACCGCCTGCCACATAATGTATTCCTTCTGCGATTTTCTGGGACTCAACAACCGGCGCCGCTGCAGGCGGGTTCGCTTGAATTGTGACCTCCGCATTCGGCTTCACATCTGTAATCGTCAGGTCATACACCGGATAGCCGCCGTCTTTTTGCAGGATACGGGTCGGAAATTTTAAGCCATTGAAATCTTTGTATTCCGAATAATTGACTTCAACCGGCACATCGCCCAATACGGCATTATCTGTCCACGTTTCCACTTTCTCGACCTCTCCCTTTTCATTGATGTAGCCATTTAACTTGTACTTGGTCTCAGCAGTAAATGACACCACGTTGAATTTCTTTCCACCTACTTTAGAAGGTTTAACGGTTGCCTTATTGGCCAAGGCTGCTTTTAGAAAACCATGCGGTGTAATCCAGATTCCCGCCCGACCAGTCCACGGCGAATTGCTATCAATCACCTGGTTCTGCGTTTGCTCACCAATAAGAGGCTGCATCCCTCCTCCGCGTGGAGGATTTTCCGCCTGTGTTCGAACAAGCTTCTGAGTAGAGGCTCCTGACTCATAATTTATTCCTTTGGTATAACTCTTAGCATTGAACTTCGGCCACGGCATGGTAGGGTTAGGGTTTTGTCCGAAGCTAAAGACGTAACCCGATCCTGAATACTCAAGCGTCTTAAGGTCGGAAGCCCCCAGGGACTTCACCGCATTGTTAATAACTGTTTGCGCATCCTGTGCATTCAAACAAAACGCTGTAGCCGCCAGGGCTACGCTCAGAAAGAATAATTTTTTCATGGTTGTAATTTTTTTGAACTACTGTGGTCGGAAGGATGTGAATATAACGAAATTTCCAAGCTGTTTTCTTTGCGATCCCTTGCGTTCCTTGCGTCCTTGCGGTAAATGAGTTTGCGGTGTACCTCTTCTCACCGCAGAGACGCAAGGGACGCTGAGTAGGCAAGAGGGAGTTTCACCCTCAAGCCTCTCACAGAACCGTACGTGAAACTCTCGCTTCATACGGCTCGTGTTATTCTTTGATAAGTCGTCAGTCCGCGTGCCCAATGGTAAAAGAGA